>Ga0208819_1000009_pt1 | contig 274714 bp, 243 predicted proteins | sample June2015DPH_11_1_3_FD_184707 | JGI IMG/M metagenome (GOLD analysis project Ga0208819, IMG submission 184707) | Peatland microbial communities from SPRUCE experiment site at the Marcell Experimental Forest, Minnesota, USA - June2015DPH_11_150... | ecosystem: Environmental > Terrestrial > Soil >...
GATTTTGCCTCAAGACTTCCGCTCGACACGTTCAACTTCAACCGCCTATGCGTCTATCGCGGCACCCCGTTGTGGCAGGAATATATCCGCCGCAACCTGGTCGACGAGGCCCGAGACTGGTTCAAGTTTTTCAAGTGCTCCGAGATCGATCCGACCTGCATCCCGGGCGCGGTGATCAACCGCGAGCGCAGCGCGGGCTTCCGCAGAATATTCCTTTACAAGCTGCTTCATTATCCGCTGCAGACCGTGCGGCTCCTGCGCCGCTTCACGCGCTTCATGGCGATGCGCGACGTGGCTTACCTGATTCTCAAGCCCTTCCTCGGCAAGCCGCGCGGGCCCACGGCGGCTGAGACCCTTTCGCGCACCGTCGAGCATGCGGAGCTTAAGGACTCGGCCGCGGCCCTGACACAAGTCACCGACGCGATGTTCGAGCAGGCGATTGCCGAGTCCCAGGCCGAACGGGCCCTAACTCAGCCCGGATCATGAAGTCCGCAGAAATCGCGGGCGCGCAAGCGGCCCGATGACCGTGCTGGTTTTGGGCGCGCTGATACCCTTATAATAAACTGATTATTCAGCCGAATGGCGGTATTATGCTCCATCAGGTGAGTGGCGCAGGCGGGTTGGGCGTGGTGGAACTGGTGCTGGGCACGGGCCCGGTGGTGGCAGCCGTGTTGTGGGTGCTGGTGGCGTTTTCGGTCGGCAGTTGGGGTATCATCCTTTACAAACTGATTCAGATTTCGCGGGCGCGGGGCCAGTCCGAACGCTTCATCGCGATCTTCTGGGAATCGAAGAACCTCGCTGCGATTCACACCGCGAGCGTCGGCCTCAAGCGCAGCCCGGTCGCGCAGGTTTTCCGCGCCGGCTACCAGGAGCTCCTGCAACTCACCCGCGCCAAGCGCCAGGCGGTCGGAGCGGAAAGCGGCTTCTCGACCGATCTCGGCGGAATCGCAAACGTGATGCGCGCGATGAAGCGCCAGGAAAACGTCGAGCTGACCAAGCTCGAGTCCGGCATCACCTTCCTCGCCACGACCGGTTCGACGTGCCCGTTTATCGGACTGTTCGGCACGGTGTGGGGAATAATGACGGCGTTCCTGGGCCTGTCGGCGTCTCATACGTCGAGCATCCAGGCAGTCGCGCCCGGAATCGCCGAGGCGCTGATCACGACTGCGGTCGGCCTGGTCGCGGCGATCCCGGCGCAGATGTTCTACAACTACTTCATCGCGCGGGTGCGAGTGCTGGCGACCGAGATGGATAATTTCACGTCCGAATTTTTGAACATCGCCGAGCGTCATTTCCTTTCGTAGGCAGCATCGCAATGGCATTCGATTCAGGACAGCGCGGGCAGATGGTTTCCCAGATCAACGTCACGCCGCTGGTGGACGTGATGCTGGTGCTGCTGGTCATCTTCATGGTGACGGCGCCGATTATTCAGCAGGGCGTCGAGGTCACGCTGCCCAGCGTCAAGGCCGAGGCGCTGCCCGGCAAGGAAGAGCAGTTCGTCGTGTCGATCACACGCGACAGCCAGATTTATCTCAATGACGCAAAGCTCTCGGCGGATGACTTGACCGGCAAGCTGAAGGCGATTGCGCAGGAGCGTCCCGACCGCCAGGTTTTCATCCGCGCCGACGACCAAGTGCCATACGGCGAGGTGATCCGCACGATGGCGGCGATTAAGGCCGCTGGAATCGAAAACGTCGGGATGGTGACGGAGATGCCGGCGGCGAACGGGCCCGACGCGGGCGCGAAGTGAGCGCTGAGCGTGGCATCGCGGGACCATAACGGTGACGAGCAGCCGTCGCGAATCGGATATTTCGCGGCGGTCTTCGTCTCCGCGCTCGGGCACGCTGCGCTGTTCGCGACGGTGTTCTTTATCGCGCCGCGCTTTTTGCATCCCGAAGAAGCCGCGCCGCCCGCATACACGGTGAAAATCGTCGATAACATTCCAGCCGGCGACCTCGGAACGCATCTGCCGCGCATCAATCGGCACCCGGCGGATGAAGCGAAGGAGGCGGCGCCCAAGCCCGAAGAATCGAAGGTCAAGACCGAGCCGCCCAAAACAGAACTCGCGCTTAACGACGACAAGAACGCGCTCAAGATAAATGCGAAGGCGACCGACCCTCCAACCGCGACTCCCACGCCAGAGCCAACTATCGAGCCGACCATCGCGCCAACAATAGAAGCCACGGCAGCACCGACGCCTGAGCCAACGCCACAGCCTACTCAGGAGCCGACGAAGCACGCGAAGCCGAAGGCCACGCCCGGCAAGGCGTCGCGCAATGCGCCCAAGTCCGAATCGACGGCGGCAAAGGCAAAGATCGCGGCGACGCCGAGCGTCGAGCAGCGGCTCGCGATGCTGAGACGCGGGTTGCTCGCGGAGCACGTCAAGGAGCTGGCGAAGAACCCGCCTGAAGATGAAGATGACGACGATTCCGCGGACGACAGCGCTGCCAGCGGTCCGGCAGGGGGAGGACCCGTCGTCGCAAGTAACGCGAGTGAAGGAGCGGGCTACGGAGTCGGCGCCGGCAAGGGCAGCGTCGGGATTCTACAGGACCCGGAATTTATCCTGTACTATAAGACCGTGCAGGAACAGATTAAGAAGTCGTGGACGTTTACCGGCGGATCGAACGATCTGACCGCGACCGTCAATTTCGCGATCGGCCCCGACGGTGCGCTGACCGCCGTGAAGATTGGCACGAGTTCGAACGACTCGGCGTTCGATGATTCCGTGATTCGCGCGATTCGCCGGGCAGCGCCGTTTCCCGCGCCGCCGGAAAAGTTTCGCGACCAGTTTTCTTCCGGGATCAAAGCCTTGTTTCAGCTCGGCGAACTCAAGTCCTGAGGTTGCGATGCGGCAGGAGGTGCGGATGAACTTTTTCAGTGTTTGTTTTTTCAGTGTTAGAACATGAAGCGGGGGATTCAAGTTTGCGCGATCGCGTGCGCGATTGTTGTGGCGTCGATGACAGGCCGGGCCGTCGCGCAGCCCGCTGGTGGAGGGCCGATCACAATCACGATCGCGGGACCCGGCTCACAGCTCTCGACGATCGCGGTGTCGGGGCTCAAAAATCTCGGCGGCGACGACAACCATCGCGTTGGCAGCGCGTTTGTCGGCACGCTTCGGCGCGACCTCGAGCTTTCGGGCTATTTCAGAATTATCGATCCGCACGCGTACATCGAGGATCCGCAATCGTCGGGCTTCGAGCTCGGCCAGTTTAATTTCGCCGATTGGCGATCGATCAACGCCGACTTTGTCGTCAAGGGTTCGGTCTCCGCCAGCGGCCCGGACGTGAAGCTGACGGCCTTTCTATATGACGTGGCGCAGCAGCGGCGCATGATGGGCAAGAATTACAGCGGCGACGCGGGTGACGTGCCGCGGATGGCGCGCCGATTTGCCGACGCGATCCTTGAAGCTGCGACCGGGCAGCGCGGTCCGTTCGATTCCAGGCTCGCACTCGTCTCGACGCGCGGCGGTCGTTTCAAGGAAGTCTATACGCAGTCGATAGACGGCCAGGACGTGTTCAAGCTGACCGGCAATCCGACGATCAATCTGTTCCCGAGTTTCGATCGCAGCGCGCGCTACGTGCTGTATCTCTCGTACAAGAGCATGGCGCCGGCGCTTTATCTGGCCGACCTCAAGGAGCAGCGCGAAGCCAAGCTCGACAGCCCGCACGGCCGCGTGATCGGCGGAACGATCTCGCCCGACGGCGAGCGCATCGCCGCCGCGATCGAGCGTGACGGCGCCACCAATCTGTATCTGATCACGCGCGAGGGCGCCGAAATTCGCCAGCTCACTGACACCAACGGAATCAACGTCAGTCCCGCGATTTCACCCGACGGCGCCACGCTTGCGTTCACGTCGGATCGCTCGGGCTCGCCGCAAATTTACGTCATGAGTCTGGCGGGCGGTGCGCCGAAACGATTGACCTATAGCGGCGATTACAACACCACGCCCGCGTTTTCGCCCAAGGGCGACAAGCTCGCGTATCAGAGCCGCAACAACGGACGTTTCGACATTTGGACGATTCCGGTCGGCGGCGGCGAACCTGTGCAAGTGACGGATGGCAACGGCTCCAACGAGTATCCGAGCTGGTCGCCCGACGGACGCTATCTCGCGTTCAGCTCGACGCGCGGCCACAACTCGCGAATCTATATAATGATGGTCGGCAACCGGAAAATTATTTCCGCTTTGACGGAGGGTGATGGTAATGATTCCTGTCCAGCGTGGTCGGGGTGGTTGGGTGAGTAGTCATTCGACATTGGCCAAGGCGATGGCGATTGTGAGTGTTGGGGTGATGCTGGCGATTGCAGGATGCTCATCGAAGAAGCCGGCGCCGATAAATGGCGGCGAAAACAATCCCGGCGGAAGTCAACTTGGTGAAAATGGGGTTGGCAAGGGCGGCGGCAACTCGCTCGAGGACTGGAAGAACGGAAAATTCGGCGCGCAAGGTCCGCTCAGCGACATTCACTTCGCGTACAACGAGTACACGATTCAAGAGCAGGACGGCTCCGTGCTGAAATCCAATGCGAGCTGGCTGCAAGCGCATCCGCAGACGCGGGTCCAAGTCGAGGGTCATTGCGATGAGCGCGGCTCCGAGGAATACAATATCGCGCTGGGCGCCAAGCGCGCGCAGGCCGCCAAGGATTACCTGGTGACACTCGGAATCGGCGGCAGCCGAATCTCGACAATCAGCTACGGCAAGGAGCTTCCGCTCTGCACCGAGCACGACGAGAGCTGCTGGTCGCAGAACCGGCGCGATCACTTTGCGGTAAGTGAAAACAAGGAATAAGAGCGTGCGAAAAACGAACTGGCCGATCGGCGCCGTCGCCGTCTTTGCCGCGGCATTCGCGCTGGCGGGATGCGCCGACCAAGGCGACCTGCAGCAGCTCAATCAAAACGAGTTCACGCTGCGCGGGATGATCGCGAGCGACCGCCAGCAAATCAACTCCCTGAAGCAGCAGATTCAACGTCAGAACGATCAGATCGAGGAGCTACAGCACAGCGCCGCCGGCGCGGGCGCCGCGGGCGCGGGCGGCGGCACGACGTTGTCGATGAACGATCGAGTCGCGAGCCTCGAGGCCGAAGTGAGAGCATTGCAGGCCGGGATGGCGGCGGCGCCCGGCGCGATTCCTCCTCCCGGCGCGCCCGCAGACTCCGTCGGCGCGGCGCCCGGGCCGGGAATGGCGTCGGCAGAGGGACCGTCAGGGGGTCCGGCGCCGCCCGCCGCGCCCGCCGAGATCGCTCCAACCTGGCCGAGCGAACTCGATCAGGAAATTGCCGACGCCAAGACTTCGAACGAGCCGGGCGTGAAGATCTATCGCGAAGGCCTCGACGCGATGAAGGCCGCCAAGTATCCGCTCGCGGTTGCCAGGTTCACCAAGCTGCAGCATGCGTACCCGAAATCCGCGCTGAGCGAGCCCGCCGAATACTTCGCCGCCAACGCGTTGTTTGAAACCGGCGGTTACGACCAGGCGATTTTGCAATTCAACGATCTCGTGATGCGCTTTCCCAAGGGCAAATACGCCGGCGCTGCCTTGCTGCGCGAGGCGCAGGCATTTGTGAAGCTCAACGATCGAATCGACGCGCGCCTGACACTGCAGAAGCTGGTCGCCGATCACGCGGGAACTCCGGAAGCGGAGGCCGCGAACACGATGATGAAAGACCTCGCGAGCGATTAAAGGATCGCCTTCGCGCACGATTGAATGGAAATAATCCGCGACTTGGAAGCGCTCGCGCGCCATCCCTACCCGGTCACCGCGATCGGTAATTTCGACGGCGTTCACCTCGGACATCGCGCGATCTTGAAGGCCGCGATCGATCACGCTCGGACGGCCGGCGGCACCGCGTTCGCGCTCACCTTCGATCCGCTGCCCGCCAAACTGCTCGCTCCGGCCCGCGCTCCGCGGTTGATTCTGGCCCCCGATGACAAACTCGAACTGCTGCGGCTGTCGGGCATCGACGGCGCGATCGTGCTCAACTTCACGCTCGAACTGAGCCTGCTCTCGCCGCGCGATTTCGTGCGCGACTGCTTGCGCGGAAAGATCGGCGTGCGCGAAGTGGTCGTCGGGCACAGCGTAAGCTTCGGCCACAATCGCGCCGGCAACGCGGCCATGATGGTCGAACTCGGCCGCGAATTCGGTTTCGATACGGACGTGGTCGGGCCGGTCAAAATCGGCGGCATCAAAGTCAGTTCAACCAGGGTACGCGAGTTGATCGGCGCCGGCGACCTGCGTGGCGCCGCCAGGCTGCTGGGCCGTTACCACTTTCTAAGCGGCCCGGTCGTGCGCGGGCGCGGGCGCGGACGGACGATCGGATACCCGACTGCGAATCTCGACTGCCAAACGGAATGCATTCCGCCCGACGGTGTTTACGCCGCGCGCGTCATCCTCGGCGATGGCGCCTACCCGTCGATCGCCAACATCGGGATGCGTCCGACATTTTCGGAGAGCACGCGATCGATCGAGGCGCATATCTTCGATTTCACGCGCGACATCTACGGGACGCGAATCAAGCTCGAGCTGATCGAACGAATCCGCCCCGAGCGCAAGTTCGACAACGCCGATGCGCTCAAGGCGCAGATCGCTCTCGACCTGAGCAAGGCCCGCGAGATCCTTTCCGCGGCCTAGTCGCGCGCCCCGGCCATCAGCAGGCCCAGCCGTTCGGGATCGCGCTCGCCGGGATTCGTCTCACGGATTTTTCCGCGGCTGATAATCAGCAGCCGCCCGCATATCGCAAGCAACTCGTCAAGGTCGCTCGAAATCAGAATCACCGCGCCCCCGCCGGCAGCGAAAGCGAAGTCGAGAATCGTGCGATGGACTTCGGCGGTTGCGGCCAGGTCGAGGCCGCGGCAGATATTGTGCGCGACGATGACTCGCGGCCGCGACGCGATCGCACGCGCTACTTCCAGGCGCTGCCGGTTGCCACCCGAAAGCGCGCTGGCGAAGGTTTCAGGACCGGGCGCGCGAATTCGAAATCGGTCGATGAGTTCGCGGCAAAGATCGATTGCGCGCGAAGTGTTCAACCATCCGTGCGATGTCACCCGCTCCCGGAGCGGACGCGCGAGAATCAGGTTTTCCCACAGCCGCATATCGAGGATGAGTCCGTCGAGGTCGCGATTTTGCGGTATCACCGCCATCGCGCCGCCTGACGGCCCCTCATGCAGATTTATTTTCCCACTGCTCGAATGGCGTGCGCCCGCGAGCAATTCGACGAGTTCGGTCTGGCCGTTGCCGTCAACGCCGGCGATTCCCACGATCTCGCCGGCGGCGACGCTAAACGAAAGCCGGTCGAGAATCCGGCGACCGCTATGATCGTCGAGGGTCAGGTTTTCGATTTGGAGCACGGGATCGCCCGCATGCGACGGCGTCGCGGACGCGGCAGGCTGAGTCTCGATTTCGCCAATCATCAGGCCGGCCAGTTTCTCCTCGCTGGTCTGGGCCGGAGTCGTGCGGGCGACCACGCGGCCGCGGCGCAGCACGGTGATCCGATCGGCGACTGCGATCGCCTCGGCAAGCTTGTGCGTAATCAGCACCACGATTCGGCCCTCGCCGCGCAGATTGCGCAGCAAGTCCAGGAATGCGGTCAGTTCCGAAGGTGCGAGTACGCTGGTCGGTTCATCGAGAATCAGGACCCGCGGGTTGAAGCTGAGCGCGCGCAGCACTTCGAGCCGAACGCGCTCGGCAACTGAACGATTCTCGACGGTGGCGGCGGCCGGCGGCATTTCGAACCCGAGTTTCGCGGCGAGCGAGCGCGCACGCATCGCGATAGCATCGAGATCGAGCGCGCCGGCGTTGGTGTCGAAGCCGCCCAACGCGAGATTTTCCTCCCACGTCATCCGCTCGAACAGCATCGGGCTCTGATGCACCGCCGCAATTCCGGCCGCCAGCGCCGCGCGCGGTGAGCCTGCCTGCAGCGGCCGTCCATCGAGGATGGCTTCGCCATGGTCGGCGGCGAGCGAGCCGGCCAGCACGTTCATCAAGGTGGTCTTGCCGGCGCCGTTTTCGCCGACCAGCGCGTGAATCTCGCCGGGCAGCGCTTCGAAATCGACAGCGTCGAGCGCGAGCGTACGGCCGAAGCGCTTGGTTATGGCGTTGGCGCGGAGCAACTAGGCGGCGCTCACGCCGTAATGGATGCGCACATATTCGAGCGCGGCTTCGCGGGTTTCGAGCGCGCCGTCGAGTTGATGGTCCTCGACGTCCTTCAAAATTTCCTTGAAGCGCGGCCCGGGCGTAAATCCCAACTGCTTCAGGTCCTCGCCGCCGATTAAACGCGGCGGACGAATCTCGGCTGCGGTCATCGTCGTCATCGCGCGGCGGCAAAAGTGCCAGAAGCCCAGGTGCGAGCTCGACGCCATCGCGTCCATAAACGCGACTTCCATCAATTCGTCAAACCCGTCTTCCGCGAGCATTCTCTTCAACGTCGCCGGGCGCATCCGCGGCGCCATGCAGAGCTTCAGATGATTCTTCACCAGGTACGCGACCCGCTCCTGGACCGCGCGCGAGCGCTTCAGCCGCGCCATGATTTCCGCCGCCTTCACGGCGCCATCCTCGGTGTGCCCGTAGAAGGTGACCTTGTCGCCGGCGACCGCACGGCATTGCGGCTTGGCGATGTCGTGCAGCAGGATTCCGAACGCAACGGTCTCGCTGCATCCGGCGGGAAGCATCGCGACGCCGATCCGCGTATGGGTGTACACGTCGCCCTCGGGATGGAAATTTTCGGGCTGCGCGCATCCGGGCATCAGGACGACTTCGGGCAGGATCAATTGCATCAGGCCGCTGTCCATCATCAGATCCATCGCGCGCGCGGCGGCGCCCTCGGTCATCATCATCACGATTTCTTCGCCGATTCGTTCGGCCGCAATCGAAATAATCGTCGGCGCGGCGCGTTTCATCGCGGCCCAGGTCGCAGGATCGATCGTGAAGTTGAGCCGCGCGGCGAAGCGGGCGGCGCGCAGGATGCGCAAATGATCCTCGTCGAACCGGTCGTACGGATTTCCGATCGCGCGGATGATTCCGGCGCGCAGATCGCGCATCCCGCCGACCAAATCGATCAGGCGGTCGGCGATCGGATCGTAAAACATCCCGCCGATGGTGAAGTCGCGGCGGATCGCGTCTTCCTCGATCGCGCCGAAGCGCACGGACGAGGGCCGGCGTCCGTCAGCATATTCGGCATCGGCGCGGAACGTCGCGACCTCGAACAGGTCCTCGTCGATCAGCACGCCGATTACGCCGAACCTCGCCCCGACCGCCACGGTGCGGTCGAACAGTTTCTGCACAACCTGGGGACGCGCGTCGGTGGCGACGTCGTAATCCTTGGGCTCGACGCCGAGGATTCGATCGCGCACACATCCGCCGGCGAAGACGGCGCGAAAGCCGGAATCGACGAGACGGCGAACGATATAGAGCGCCTTTTGCTCTTTGTCGCTCATGGGCGACTCTCCAACCGCGCATTTTATAGCGGCGCGATTGGGAGGCGCCATACGGGGGGAGCGGCTAAATGGATGAGTTCGTCAGGATGCGTACTTCGCCGATTTTTTCTTCGGGGCGAACTGCGTGCGCGCCAGGCGTTCAGGCTGCTTCCTTGCCGCTGCCCGAGTATTCCTTTTTATAGACGCGCAGCAGAGTCGCAAACACCGACATAATCGCGGGGCCCAGGAACAGGCCAAGCGGTCCGTACGCTTCGAGCCCGCCGAGAATCCCGAGAAACAGCGCCATAGTGGGCAGGCCCGTGCCGTGCTTCATCGCCAGCGGCTTGATGAAATTGTCGATGACCGCGAGCGCGATCGAACACCAGATGACCAGGCCGACCGCCGGCGACCAGCCCGACGCAAAGCCCAGGTAGAGCGTCGCGGGAATCCATACCAGTGCAGTGCCGCCGATTGGCATCAGTCCCGCGGCGGACGATGCAATCGCCAGGAACAGCCAGTACGGCACTCCGAAGATCAGCATGCCCAGGCCGATCGTCACGCCCTGCAGCACGGCGCACAGCATCAGGCCGCGCATCACCGACGAAAGCGTCGTGCGCAGCGTATCGAAAATCGCCTTCTTATCATCTTCATGCAGCGGGGTCAGGTCGCGCAGGCTGCGGTAGTAGTAGTCGCCGTCGCGCAGCATGTAGAAGAACGCGAGCAGCGAGATTCCGAAGTCGACAATGAACGAGACGACGTTTTTCGCGGCGTTGGTCGCGTTCCTGGCCACGTAATCGCTGGTCATCTGCGCGGCTTGCAGCGTGAGCTTGGGCAGCTCCTCGTCGAGCTTGTAACCGCGTTCCCCCATCCGTTTGCCGACCCATGCGCCGAATTCGGTGTTAACCGCCCAGTCGTGCAGCTTCGTCACGCCCCCGCTATTCACCATTTCCGTGGCCTGCGCATAAAGCGCCTGCGCCTCAAGCACGAGACGGCCCGAGGCCCAAATTGCCGGCAGAACGACGCCAAGCCCGATGACGACGCTGATGATCGCCGACGACAGCGATCGCCGCTTGACGTACTTTTCGACTTCGATCAGCGCGGGATGCGCCATGAATGCGAGCAGGATTCCCCACGCCAATGGCGTCAGGAACGGCAGCATCAGTTCGTACAGCTCGTAGGCCATCACGGCCAGAAAGCCGAAGAAGAAGAGCTGCACTATGCGCTCGCGATCCATTTTCTTAAGCCGTGACGTCCCTCCGTGCGCGCGCGGTACTTGGCGCGCAAGCTTAGCAGATGCCCCCACTACGGTCGCCTGCCGGCCCACGGTGAATCGGGCCGCGCGATGCTTCGGTTGCCCGCGCGCCCAATATCGGTTACCGTTTGCGTTTGCTTGAAGTATCCAGTCAATACCCCTCGCCCGTGAAGGCACGTAGCTCAGTGGGAGAGCGCTTCCTTGACACGGAAGAGGTCGGCGGTTCAATCCCGCCCGTGCCTACCAGGTCCGTGCCCACAGCCACGCGCGCGAATTTCGCCCCGCCAGTTCATTTCATATGCGCCTGAAGTTCGCTCTTTATCCTGCCATGATTAGAATCTTCGCTTGATGAGTTCCAAAATAACTGTAACGTTGAACGGCGAATCGCGCGTCGTGCCGGTTGGCACTATCGTTCGCGACGTACTGAACGGGATCCCAAGCCGCGATCTGGTGGCCGCGCGCGTCAACGGCAAGGTCGTCGATCTCACGCGCAAGCTTGAACACGACGCCTCCGTCGAGCCGGTGCTGGCCGACTCGCCCGAGGGTCTCGAGGTAATCCGTCATTCAACGGCGCATCTGATGGCGATGGCGGTGCAATCGCTCTATCCCGGCACACAGGTGACGATCGGCCCGGTTATCGAGGACGGCTTTTTCTATGACTTCGCGCCCGCCACGCCGTTCACACTCGAGGATTTGCCGAAGATCGAAGCCAAGATGCGCGAGCTGGTGAAGGCCGACCACAAGATCCAGCGGACTGAAGTGTCGCGCGAGGACGCTATTCGCAAATTCGCCGCGATGGGCGAGAAATACAAAGTCGAGATAATCCAGGGCATCCCGGACGATCACGTGTCGATCTACAGCCAGGGCGACTGGATGGATCTCTGCCGCGGACCGCACGTCCCCTCGACCCGCTATCTCAAGGCATTCAAGCTCACCAGCGTCGCCGGCGCGTATTGGCGCGGCGACGAGCACAACGCGATGCTGTCGCGCATCTACGGCACCGCGTTCGCCGGCAAGGAGGCGCTCGAGGAGCATCTGAAACTCGTCGAGCTCGCCCGCCAGCGCGACCATCGCAAGCTGGGCCGCGAGATGGGCCTCTATATCTTCGATCCAATCTCGCCGGGCTCGCCGTTCTACCTGCCCAAGGGCGTCATCATCTTCAACGCGCTCGTCGACTACATGCGGCGACTGTACCGGCGCTACGGCTACGACGAGGTCGTCACGCCGCTGATTTTCAAGAACGAGCTTTTCAAGACCTCGGGGCATTGGGAAAATTTCCGCGAGAATATGTTCCTCTCGCCGGATCCCGACAGTGAGACGCATACTATCGATACCGGCCCCGACGGATGGCATCACGGCTATGGGCTCAAGCCCATGAATTGCCCCGGCCATACCTTCGTGTACCGCGCCGAGAAGCGCTCGTACCGCGATCTTCCGCTGCGCTTGGCGGAGTTCAGCCGGCTGCATCGCGCCGAACGCTCGGGCACGCTGCACGGCCTGATGCGGGTGCGCGCGATGTCGCAAGACGACGCGCACATCTTCTGCAGGGAAGATCAGATCGAGGACGAAATCACACTGAATCTCCAAATGGTTCGCGACGTTTACGGTGCGCTGGGTTTCGAACGCGTCGAGTTCAAGCTCGCGACGATGCCGGAGCAGCATCTCGGCACTGAAGAGCAATGGCGTATGGCCGAGGCAAAGCTCGGCAACGCAATGAAGCGCAACGAAATCGCGTACGAGATAAACCCGAAGGAAGGCGCCTTCTACGGCCCCAAGATCGAGATTTACGTATCCGACGCGCTCAAGCGCAAGTGGCAGGTCGCGACGATACAGCTCGATCCCAACATGCCCGAGCGCTTCGACCTGACGTACACCAACAGCGCCGGCGCCGAAGAACGTCCCGTCATGATTCATCGCGCGATCCTGGGCTCGCTCGAACGCTTCATAGGCGTGCTGATCGAACATACCGGCGGCGTGCTGCCCTTGTGGCTCGCGCCAGAGCAGGTGCGGGTGCTGTCGCTTAGCGAAAAGGTCGAGACCTACGCCAACGAAGCCACCGACCTGCTCAAGCGCGAGGGATTCCGCGCCCATGCCGACATCCGCAACGAGAAGCTCGGTTTCAAGGTTCGTGAAGCCGAACTCGCCAAGGTGCCGTATATGATCGTGGTCGGCGAGCGCGAGGCCGCCGATCGATCGGTATCGCTCCGGCTGCTGCGCGGCGCGAAGAGCAATGCGATGCCGCTTGCGGCGCTTGTCGAGCTATTAAAGAAGGAGCCAATCCCGGCTTAGGAAGTTCATCCGGCCACCGAGCCGGAGGAGGTGCTTTATCCGAAGAGATTTCAGAACCCCGCCCTCAAGGGAGCCCGCGATTCGCGTCAATAACCTGATTCGCGCTCAAGAAGTTCGTGTAATCGACGCCGACGGCAGCCAGATCGGAATCCTGCCCCTGCGCGAGGCGATCAAAGTGGCGGAGAGCCGCGGCTTGGATTTGGTCGAGGTCTCATCGACGGCGACGCCCCCGGTATGCCGTGTCACCGACTTCGACAAGTACCGGTACTCGCAGAAGAAAAAGTCGCACGACTCCAAGAAGCACACCATCAGCATGATCAAGGAAGTGAAGATGGGGTCGGCGACCGGGAAGCATGATGTGGACTTCAAAGTTAACCACATCAAGCGCTTTATCGGTGAAGGTCATCGTGTTAAGCTCACGGTTTCGTTCCGCGGCCGCGCGATTACCCATCCGGAACTCGGACGGGCGCTGATCGAGAGAATCATCGCGCAGGTTACGGACATCGCGCAGGCCGAAGGTACGCCCCGGATGGAAGGACGTAACATGTCCGTGCTGCTGACGCCGCGATAGGCCGGAAAAGGAAATTACAGGGAACAAGCAAAGCGACCATCGTATGCCGAAAATCAGGACCAGCCGTACCGCCGCCAAGCGTTTTTCCGTGACCAAGAGCGGCAAGGTCAAGTTCAAACACGCGTATGCCCGCCATATGTTCTCGGCCAAAAATCCGAAACAGAAAGCGCGGCTCCGCAGGACCGGTATCTTGGGCAAGGCCGACGCCGAAAAAGTTAAGATAATGATGCCGTACGCGTGAGTGCGGCCAACTAAAAATTAACTCACCGGATATCTACCAAGGAAGGATTTCACTACTCCGATGCCTCGCGCCAAAGGCGGACCCAAGACGCGCCGCCGTCATAAGCGTCAACTCAAGCTCGCCTCCGGTTTCGTCGGTGGGCGCAAACTCTACCGCCAGGCCCGCTCGACGCTCGAAAAGGGCCTCACCTACGCCTATCGCGATCGCAAGCAGAAAAAGCGTGACTACCGCACGCTCTGGATTGCGCGTATCAACGCGCTCGCGCGCGAAAGCGGAATCTCGTACAGCTGCCTGATGAACGGGCTCAAGAAGGCGGGCGTCGAGGTCGATCGCAAGATGCTCGCCAAGCTCGCGCAGGAGCGCGACGGATTGTTTACCGAGCTGGTGCGCACCGCGAAGAGCGCGCTCGGCTTGCAAGCAGCATAGAGCCGCGCCGTTCCAAGCGCCGCGCACCAGGAACCATGTGGGTCATTCGCCCACGTGGTTTTTTGTTTTTGGTTTTTCGTTGCTGCAACATTGCACGACGGATGAATGGCGAGACTGAGCTGGATGTGGGGAAGACCACGATGAGAGAACAACTCGAAGAAATCAGGCGCCGCGCGATCGCGGAACTCGCCGACGACGCCGGCGAAGCGCAAATCGACGCGGTTCGCGTGCGCGTGCTCGGCCGCTCGGGTGAGCTTACGGAAATCATGCGCGGGATGCGCGAGGTCCCCAATGCGGAGCGGCCCGCCATCGGCCAACTCATCAATCAGATCAAGCGCGAACTCGAAGCGCGCATCGAGACTCTGAGCGAGAAACTCAAAGCCGCGGCGCTGACCAAATCGCTTAATGAAAAACGCCTCGACGTGACGCTGCCCGGCATGCGCATCACGCGCGGCCACATCCATCCAATCACCGACATTCTCGAAAAAATGCTCCAAATTTTCGAGTCCATGGGCTTCGAAGTCGCGATGACCCAGGATATCGAGGATGACTTTCACAACTTCGCGGCGCTCAATTTCCCGCCGCATCATCCCGCGCGCGATATGCAAGACACCTTCTACCTCGAAGGCGGGATGCTGCTGCGAACGCATACCTCCAACGGCCAGATCCGCGTGATGGAGAAACGCCGGCCTCCGTTGGCCGTCGTTTGTCCCGGGCGATGCTATCGACGCGACGACCTGACCGTGCGCAGCTCGCCGATGTTCACGCAGATCGAGGGTTTCATGGTCGATAAACGCGGGCGCATCACGATGGCGCATCTCAAGGGCGTGCTGACCGAATTCGCGCGCGCGTTTTTCGGCACGACTGCGGTCCGTTTTCGCGCCAGCTATTTTCCATTCACCGAGCCGAGCGCCGAACTCGACATGCATTGCATTCTCTGCGACGGCGCCGGATGCCCGGTCTGCAAGCATTCCGGATGGACTGAAGTGCTCGGCTGCGGAATGATCCACCCCAACGTGATGCGCGCGGTCGAGTACGATCCCGGCGAGTACCAGGGCTTCGCCTTCGGCATGGGCGTCGAGCGCACGGGTCTATTGAAGCTCGGCGTTGACGACCTGCGTCTGTTTTTCGAGAACGACCTTCGCTTTTTGAGCCAGTTCCCGGTGCTCAGCGGAGGTGTGCGATGAAGCTTCCGCTCAGTTGGCTCAGAGACTTCGTCAGCATCGACGCGCCGGTCGAGGAAATCTCGCGGCGCCTCAGTTACGCGGGATTAGTTGTCGAGAATGTCGAAAAACTCACGCCCGGATTCGCACGCGTGTTCGCCGCCAGGGTGCTCCACGTCGAAAAGCATCCCAACGCGGACCGGCTGAATCTTTGCGACGTGGACGCGGGTCAAAAAGGCCAATTCAAAGTCGTGTGCGGCGCGACCAACGTGAAGGCCGGCATGGTGGCGCCGCTCGCTCTGGTTGGCGCGCAGCTTGGCAAGCAACCGCCGCTGGAGGCAGCCGTCATTCGCGGTGTGCGTTCCGAGGGCATGCTCTGCTCAGAGCGCGAGCTCGGCCTGTCGCAGGATCAGGCTGGAATCCTTGCGCTCGGCGCGGATGCGCCGCTGGGCGGCGACGTGGCTGCGTATTTGCACCTCGACGACACCGTGCTCGATGTCGAAGTCACGCCGAATCGAGGCGATTGCCTGTCGGTTCTCGGCCTGGCGCGCGAGGTCGCCGCATTGTTCGCCGCCAGACTGCGCGCGCCCAGGCTCCGCGCGGCGCATTCGGCTGGCTCGCCCGACGGAGCGCGCTTTTCGCTTTCGGTTTCGATCGATGCGCCCGATCTATGCCCGCGCTACGCCGCGCTCGCGATGACCGGAATCAAGATCGGTCCTTCGCCGGCCTGGCTCAAGCGCCGGCTGGAACTATGCGGGATGCGCGCGCTTAACAACGTCGTCGATGCGACCAACTACGTGATGCTCGAACTCGGCCAGCCCTTGCACGCGTTCGACTTCGGGAAAATCGCCGGCGGGCGGATTATTGTCCGCCGCGCCGGCGATACGCGCGAGTTCGTCACGCTCGACAACATCCCGCGCGCGCTCGATTCAAACGATCTGCTGATCGCCGACAGCGACAAGCCGCTCGCAATCGCGGGCGTGATGGGCGGCCTCAACTCCGAGGTCGGCGATTCGACCGGGACTATTTTGCTCGAGAGCGCGTACTTCGAGCCGATGACCATAGCGCGCACGGCGCGGCGCCTGGGTTTGCGTAGCGAGGCAAGTTACCGCTTCGAGCGCGGCATCGATCGAGCGGGACAAGTCGGCGCGCTGATTCGCGCCGCCGAATTGATCCGCAGGATCGCGCGCGGACGCGAGGCGTCGCCGATCGCCGACTTCGAGCCGCGCAAAGCCGAGCCGCGCGAGATTGCGCTCGACCTCGGCGCGATGGAGTCGTTGCTTGGCGCCGCGATACCGCCGGCCGTCGCCAGGAGCCGTCTCAAATCGCTCGGCGCGCAAGTGAGCACGCGCGCCAAGGGTATCCTCGCGGTCGTGCCTCCATCGTTCCGCTCCGATCTGGTCGAGCAGGCCGATCTGATCGAGGAAGTCGCGCGGCTCGGCGGTCTCGAGGACATTCCGGCCCTGCTGCCTGAACGCGTCACTGCGCTGGCTCCCGTCAATCGCGAGCGCGAGTTCTTGACGGGCACGCGCGAGGTGATGCTGGGATGCGGCCTGACCGAGGCCGCCACCATCGCGTTCATCGCGCCCGCCGACAACGCGCGCTTTTCGGGGATTCAAGCCGCGACGCGGCCGATCAAAGTAACCAACCCGCTGTCTGCGGAGCTCAGCGAGCTGCGCGTGAGCCTGATGCCGGGCCTCGTCACCTCGCTCAGGTTCAATTTGAACCGCGAGGCCCGCGCCTTTCACGCGTTCGAAATCGGCAAGACCTTCCGCATGCACGGCGACGTCGCGACCGAGCGCCATCATCTCGCCGCCGTCAGCTACGGAGCTTACGCGCTCTCTGCAATCGGCGAGCACAGCGTCACGGCGGGATTTTTTTCGATCAAGGGAATCCTCGAGACGTACCTGGAAGCGATTGGAATTTCGCCGCGGGTGGCGTACAAAACTCTCGACAGCGCCGATGCGCCATTCCTCCATCCCGGCCGCAGCGCTATCGTTACGCTCGACGACGTGGCGATCGGTTTGATTGGTGAGTTGCATCCGGCGGAAGCGATGCGCCTTGATCTGAACGATCCCTGCGCGGTCTATGAACTTGACTTGAGCGGTCTCATTGCCTATGGTTTCTCGCCGCGCAAAACTTTCCAGCCGCCGCCAAAATATCCCGCCATCAGGCGCGATTTGGCGCTGGTGCTGGATCGAAATTTCCCGGCGGATATGGTACTCAAAACCATTCGGGAATGCGGCGCGTCGCTGCTGGAAAGCGTCGAGGTCTTCGACGTGTACGAGGGGACCGCGGTGGCGGCCGGGAAAAAGAGTGTGGCGTTGGCTTGTCGTTACCGTGCAAAGGATCGCACGCTGACCGATGAGGAGGTTAACCGCATTCACGCCGTGTTGGTCGAGCAGGCGCGGATGCGATTAGGGGCGGAGTTGCGGCAGTAAGCGTGCCTAACGCGAGCGGGTGGGGGTCGTTACGCCGCAGGGCATGACTAAAGCCGATCTTGTAGAGCTGATCTACGAGCGGGTAGGCTCCTCCAGGAAGGAAGCCTGTGAAGTGGTCGAAGCGGTGTTTGCGATCATCAGGGATTCGTTGCGCCACGGTCAGAAAGTGAAAATTTCCGGCTTCGGCACCTTTCTCGTCAATCAAAAACATGCGCGCCGCGGGCGCAACCCGCAGACCGGCGAGCCGATTACCATAGATTCCCGCCGCGTCCTCTCCTTCAAGCCCAGCCAGGTGTTGAAGGAGCGGGTTAACGACGGCTCCAAGCCGGCGCTATGACCCCGATGCCACGCCAGCCATCAGTTCGGCGGCGAAAACCCACGTCCGATGCGCGCGCCACGATGTCCTTGTTCCCCGAGCGCGGGTTGAAGATCGGCGAAGCGGCGCGCGCGCTGGGCGTCGAGACCTACGTGCTGCGTTTTTGGGAAACCCAGTTCCCATTTCTGAAACCCAGGCACACGCGCACCAAGCATCGCTTCTACCAGGAAAAGGACCTCGACGTGCTGCGCCTCATCAAGCGCCTCCTGCACGATGAAGGCTTCACGATCGTAGGCGCGAACAAGCACATCAAGGAATTTGGCATCGACGCTTTGATGACTGGCAAGCCCGTCGCGAAGCCGGCGTCGTCGTCATCGGAGCGCGCGGCTGCGCGGGCTGGGGAAATCGACGGTCAAGCGCGCCGCGTACTCAATGAGGTCCGCCGCGACCTCCAATCGATCCACAAGATTTTGAAAGACTGACCCGCGCGATCGCGCCAAACCTCGCGACGCGGACGGATGGAGTCTGAAAAAACTAGTCCGCGATGCGTTCTTGCGAGGCCAACTGCGCGCCCGCCGGCTTGCGCCCGGCGGCCGCAGCTTGCGCGCCCGAAGCCTGACGGACCAGTACCCCCAGCGGCGCGAGATTCAGCTCGGTTGCGCATTCCTCAGTCGCGCGATGCGCGATTCTTCCCGATTCTACCATTTCGGAAACTAGGCACACCGCGCCAGCCATCGTGAGCGCCCCCAAGCCCAGCGCCATCTCAGGCAGTCCCGCTATCGCCACAACTGCCGCACTCAGCGCGCCCGCCGCCAGAGCCAGCCTGCTGATTCGAGTGGACTTTATCCGCGCCAGTACGTGGTTGGTGACCTTGCCCGCCTCGTGCTCTTCGTCGGCGGTCTTGAGCTCGATTCGCGTCCACGGATTCGGCCGCACTTCCAGGTCGTAGTCGTTCCACCCCGCATCGACGATCGCGCCATGCCCGCTGCGCGCGAACAGCTTCAGCATCCTGTCCATCAGGCGGTCACGCGTGATGCTTTCGTCGTTCCAATAGTCCAGCCGGATCGTACGTCTGAGCCAGTTGATGGTTGGGCGTTGGCGCACGCCGTCAGCGCCCGCGAGTCCCGTCAGGGCTTTCGCCCGCGTCTTGTAGCGCGTCATCGTTCGCACCATCGGCCCCGTGTAAGCGAGATACGCGATCAGAAGTCGCGCGGTGAAACTTTCGTGAGATTTTTCCAGCGGCGCATGCCACGCATAGTACAGCGCCCAAATCGGCCCCAGCGCGAGCATCGCAGCCGCGGGAATCAGCGGCGCCCCAAGTACTATCGACGCGGCTAGCGCAATCGCCGAAAGCACCGTCCACTCGAGCGTCTGCGGGATAACCTTGGCCAGCGTAAGTCCGGGATCGAACAGCGTCTGCGCACCTGCGGTTGCAGTCCTCCACAGCACGCGTTTGCGGCTCCCGCCCGGAATCGTCCGCGCCAGCCCCGGGATCGTGCCGCGCCACGCGATTTGGCCCATCACGTTGAAGCGCTCGGGATAGCGCCGATGCAGCATCGCCTCGGCGCGTCCATAGCCGCGCTGCTGTCCGTAGTAAGCCTTGACCGTGTTGCGCCGGAAGTGCCAGACGAAGGCCGCCGGCGAGAAGCCGAGCTTGAAGCCCGCGTCGAGCATTCGCCAGCATATGTCAACGTCGTCGCCCGCGGACGTGAACTGCGGATCGAATCCGCCAATCTTTGCGAGCGCCGCCTTCGAGAAGAGCATGTTGCAGCCTGCCAGGTGCTCCGCTCGATCGTCGGCGATCAGGACGTGGCACGGCGCGCCCGGCGATGCGGCGCAACTGGCTTCGATCCGGCCGTCTTCGTGCGGCGCGTAGTTCGGTCCGCCGCATCCGTCGAAATTGCCTTCGATCATCGAGCGGACCATCAGCGTCAGCCAATGCGGATCGACGACGCAGTCCGAATCGGTGTACGCGATTATTTCGCCGCGCGCCGCCTGCATCCCGACGTTGCGCGCGACGCTCAGTCCCTTGTTGGGCTGGCGAATGAGACGGAACTCCGGAAAGTCCATCGAGATGTCAGCGGTGCGATCGCGTGAGCCGTCATCGACGATGACTACCTCGAAATTCGGGTAGTCCAGACGGCGCAGCGACTCCAGGCAATCCCGCATGGTGCGCTCCGCGTCGTACGCGCAAATCACCACCGACACCATCGGCGCCTTCGGCGGCCGCGGCGGGCAGGCGCCATTGAGCGTCACGAACGGCATCACATCCGACGCGCGCATCATGCGCACGCCAAGCCAGTCGTGAGAAACCGGAGCAGGAACCGGCGGAGCAACCACGCCAGCCGCACCCGTGCCAAACGCCACTGCTACCGCTTCGTCCTGCCCCGGCGATGCGTCTTTGAATTCGATCACCACCGGCCGCGCTTCCGCGACGTTATGCAAGGCAACGACGAAATCGCGAATCTCGACCGGCTCGAGCGCAGGAATTTCCGCGTAAAGAAAATCTTGTTCCAAGATTGAAAGTGCGAGGGTTTCCGGCCGCACCTTTATTCCGACCATCGCCTCCGGCGCGCGTCCCTTGATCGTCTTCACGACGCCGCGCACGCGCCGCCGCGCTTTTTCCAGTCCGCCCGCACGCAGCGCGTCCTGGCCGATTTCGCAATCGAGGAGGTAACCGACCAGGGCAGGATGCCTTCCGAGAATGTTTGCCGTACGCGCAATCCGCGAGACCACGGATTTCCATCCGCGGCTGCGGGTAAGCTCATCCGCGGCGATTCTCAACTCGACCATGGCGACCAGTCCCGACTGGGCCGCGATGTCCAGGCAGGGCTGCGACTGCGCCTCGGTCAGCACCACGCCGGTCGTGTGCGCGGTTCTGAGATTGTCGAGCCGCTTTCTTAGTTTGAGCTTCTGAGTAAAATCGAGCTTTGCGCTCACGTCAGCGAGGCGCATCGCCTTGAAAAAGAACTTCTGTCCTGCGCGGGAAAGGAACTTACCGTGTGGGGTTACGTGTTGTTGTTGCGCAGGACCGGACTTGATAAGCATGGATGTAGGTGTCCTCTCGATGAGGACCTAAGTGCCAAAGCCATGCCACCGGAAAAATCCAGCGATTATGGGGCTTTTTCGGCGAACGCCCGCCTCGCACAAACCAATTGGGATGAGCCCTGTACGATTTGCGCCTCGGGCACGGACTCGGAGCGAACAGTTCGCAGTGTGCAAAATCAGGCAGAATGCCGCCCGAATAGACACGCTAGATTGGTTATTTTGCGAATGTTATCCTCAGTTGGTTGACACATCAACGCTGAAATCCTCTTGCCGGGTTTTACCGCAATGAAACTATTGCTCGCTTGTGGATGCTCCAGACCACCAAAGTTCAAACGACACCGTGAACCAACCGACGCGCCAATTGAGGCCACGCCCGAAGAACTACAGGCGATAAGGCAGCAGCTGGCTGAGATCGAGCAATCGCTCTCGCGCCTATGGGGTCCGACAATTTGGAGCCGCACGCCCGAGTGCCTCCAGATCCGCACCGAGGCCGCCGATCTGATCGACCGGCACTTCGACGGCATCGTCGACCAGTGGGTAGATGCGGTAACCGTCATCTTCGACGGTCACGCCCAATACGACGACAAAGTGCGCAAAGCCAATATGGTCAATGCGCTCATCCGGCTGGGCGATCATCTGCGCGATCCCGACGACATTTGCACGTACGTTTATCTGCGCAAACATTGCCAGGAGGGGATGCTCGCGCGGGCCAAACCCTCTCAGTTCAACACTATCCACATCGCTCTCAAGCAAGTAATTCTCAATCACGTAAAATCTTCAATGACCGGTCCCGCGATGGAACGGGTGCGCGACCTGGTGGTGGCGGCAATCGACGAGCGGCGCCTGATGGTCTCGCAGTTCTACATCGAATCGCGCGAACGGTTGCTGCGCGAATCCGAAGAGAAGTACCGCAACACGATCGACCACGCGCCGGATCCGATGTATGAGATCGAACCGTACACGTGGATCGTGGTCGGGATGAATGCGGCCGCCCAGCAGCTCCATCGAATGGTAGCCGACCAAGGGGACGAAACGACGGAGACGATCGGACATCCGTTGCCGGATGCCGTACCGCCGGAGATAAGGGCAAAAGTGCTCGAGAACCTGGAGGCGGGCGTGGTCCCGGTTTTGCGCCAGGGATCGACGAAGATCTCGGAATTTCCGATCGGGCCGTTTTTCTTCGACGTAAACGCCGCGCTCATCACCTACGGCAACAAGCAATTCGTCCAGATGATCCTGCGCGACGTGACGCAGCGGCACGACATGCTCGACTCGCTCATCAAGGCCGAGCGATTGGCCGCAGCGGGCACCTTCGCGGCGGGCGTGGCGCATGAGGTGAACAATCCGCTGGCGTCGATCTCATCGCTGGTTCAATCGATCCTGACCGGCGAGAACGACCCCCAGCGGCGCGCCACGCTGCACACGATCCTGTCCCAGATCACGCGCATCTCGAGCACGCTCAAGGACCTGGTGAATTTCGCGCGACCGACCACCGCGCAACGCAAGCCGGTCGACGTCAACGGCCTGATCGCCGAGACGCTGCGGCTCATCAGCTACAACACACGCTTCAACGGCATCCGGATCGAACCCATTCTTGCTCCCGATCTGCGCCGCGCGTTCGCCGACGACAACGAAATTCAGCAGGTGCTGCTCAATCTGCTCTTCAACGCCGCCGACGCCTCCCCCGCCGAGGGCGCCGTGATCAAGGTGATCACCGAGAACCAGCGCGCCGGACAGGGCGCGGACAAATCGCGCCGGGTGGTTATCAAGGTGATCGACAACGGCATCGGAATTCCGCGCGAACATCTGGAGCGCGTGTTCGATCCATTCTTCACCACCAAGCCTGCGGGCGCCGGGGTCGGACTGGGACTGTCGCTATGCCAGCGCATGATCCTGTCCAATCAGGGCACCATTCGGGTTGATAGCGAGGTCGGCCGCGGCACCGCCGTCACCGTCACGCTGGCGGCGGCCGCCGAGGATTTGGTACGGGCGGAACAGGCAGCGAGCATGGCGGCGTCTTGAGAATCGAAACGCGATGAACAACGACGCTTCATGGACCGCGCAGGAACGCGGACCTTACCGGCTGCTGATCGTCGAAGACGAACCCCTGATGCGCTCGATCATCGTGCAGCTCGCGCGCAGCGAAGGCTACGAGGTCACGGAGGCGCCGGCCGCGGAGGTCGCGCTGCGCATCTTCGAAAAAGAAAAAATCGATCTCGCGATTCTCGACCTTAACCTGACCAGCGGCGGCAACGGACTTGATCTGCTGCGCAAGATGCGCGAACTCGACCCCGAGGTGATGGGAATAATCGTCACCGCGTACGCCAGCGTTGAGTCAGCCGTCGAGGCGCTGCACCAGGGCGCTTACGATTACATCACCAAGCCGTTTGCGAACGATCACCTGAAAAAGGTGATGCGCAACGCGCTCGAGGGCAAGGCGCTGTTCAGGGAGAACCGTTTTCTGCGCCAGGAACTGCGCGAGAAGTACCGCTTCGAGAGCATCATCGGCAAAAGCGACGCCATCGAAAGCGTGTTCCGCGTCATGGAAAAAGTCGCGCGCACCGACTCGAGCGTGTTGATCAGCGGTGAATCGGGCACCGGCAAGGAACTGGTCGCCCGCGCGATTCATTTCAGCTCCGATCGCGCCAACAACCGCTTCCTGCCGATCAATTGCGGCGCGCTGCCCGAGAACCTGCTCGAGAGCGAACTGTTCGGCTACAAACGCGGCGCGTTCACGGGGGCCACGCAGGACAAGGTGGGCCTGCTCAAGGCCGCCGACAAAGGCACCGTCCTGCTCGACGAGATTGGCGAGTTGCCGCTCGCGCTGCAGGTCAAACTGCTGCGCGCGCTTCAGGAGCGCGAGGTCTACCCGCTTGGCGCCAACGATCCGGTGGCGTTCGATGTGCGGGTGCTGTGCGCCACCAATCGCGACCTGGAAGCCGAGGTCAAGGCCGGCCGCTTCCGCGAGGAACTGCTTTACCGAATCAACGTCATCAACATCAACCTGCCCGGTTTGCGCGAGCGCCAGGACGATATTCCCCTGCTCGCCAACCATTTCCTGCGCAAGTACGAAAAGTCGATGTCGCGAACCACGATGCGCTTTTCCAAAGGCGCGATGCGCCTGCTAATCAACTACGCGTGGCCGGGCAACGTCCGCGAGCTCGAAAACGCCGTGGAGCGCGCCGCCATTCTGGCCGAGACCGACGTCATCCACTCGCACGATTTGCCCGAGAAGCTCAGCAGCGCGTCGCCCGTGATAGCGAGTATCGAGAACACGGGGCTCACGCTCGAGGAGCTTGAGCGCGAGCATATCAAACGCGTGCTCGACAAGGTCGAAAACGACAAGGTGAAGGCCGCGCAGGTGCTGGGGATTCACCTCTCGACGCTCTATCGCAAGGTCCAGCGCTATCACCTCGACGGCGACAGCCCCGTGCATCAGGAGCCTGCGCGCTCGGCGTGAGGGCCGGGCAATAGGCGTGGCAATCCGGCAGTCAAGGATATAGACTTCTCGATGGGCCGACTGGATGCGCGACCGGCCCGGAGAAAAATATGGATCTGTTTGCGCCAACTCACCTGCTGATCATTTTACTGATCATTTTGGTCATCTTCGGGCCGAGCAAGCTCGGCGATGTCGGCGGCGCGATGGGCAAAGCGATTCGCGACTTCAAGCGCGCGATGAACGAGCCCGACGATGCCGCCAAGACCGTCGCGAAGACCGATGACGCCAAGGCGACAGAGGCCGTAAAACCCGACAAACTTTCCTGACCCGCCCCGCTTCGCTGACTTTCCCGGATATTCGCTCACCGCGCCTGCGACGGCGCGCGTCATGAACGCGCGAGATACCACCAACATCCGGCTGCGGTGAGTTTCGTTGGCACGGCGGGCTCCCTGACCCGCGCCTCGGTGACGTACAACCAACTTGTCCAAACTTGTCCAAAACCGTCCTGACGACATATAGCGTCCGCCAGTCCTCCAGCGTCCGGCAGTCCTCCAGCGTCCGCCAGTCCTCCCGGCGGCGCTGGAAAGGCAGTGGAATAGACCCGCCTGGGAATCTTGCACCGCCATGCCGTTTGGAGTACACGCAAGAATTAAAATCGGAGCGTTAAATGCAATCGCGAGAATTGTGAACGATTTGAGCGGTATAAAATTTGCTTACTTCACAGGCCGATGTTTTTAGAAAGATTAATAAAAGGGCATTTTCCCAAGGCTCACAAGGCCGCCGCCGAAGGGCCCAAAGCCTTGATGGCTCTTCTGGATACGGTCCCATTGCCTTTTGGACACACAATTGTCCCGCTCTTTGGACACTTCGTCGTTGTGATGAGCATGTGTAACCGCCGGCGGTAAGCCGCTAAACGGGCGTTTTGCCGACGGCAGGCGCCCGAAATGGAGACGGCAAGATGGAGGGGGAACGCAGCTCGCGAAAGTTCTGGGCAGGTCTTTTGGCGGCGCTGGTCGCGTTTGGAATCGCCTCCCTGATTTCATCGCCCCCAGCGATCGGCTTGGAAGGCGCCCTGCTTTCTCAAGCCACGGCATCGGGGACCCCCCTGCTGCCCGGCTACGTCCATAATGAGACCTGCATTAGTTGCCATGATGTACAGGCCAAGTCCTTCCGGCAGACAATGATGGGCCATCTTATGATGGGCCGGCCGCGCGACGAGAAGGAAAGCCTCTCGTGCCAGGCCTGTCATGGTCCCGGCCGCGAGCATGTACGCCATCCGAGCAAGCCGGCGCCGGGATTTGTGAAATTTCGCGAGACCTCCTTCACGGACATCAAGATTGAGAACGAGCGGTGCCTGGCATGCCATCAAAACGGCGAGCGCGGGTTCTGGCAGGCCAGCACCCACGCCTCGCGCGGCATCCGATGCGTCGATTGCCACGCCGTGATGTGTCCGGTGACGGCGAGCGCGCTGCCGGAGCCGCAACTCAAGAAGTCACCGCTTGGCACGGAATTCATCAATCCGTTCGTCGTGACGCGGCCCGAAACGCAGGTCTGCCTGCGCTGCCATCTGGACAAAAAGATGGAAATCAATTTGCCGTCGCACATGCCGCTGCGCGAGGGGTTGATGACGTGCACCGACTGCCACAACCCGCATGGCGGACCGTACCAGAAGCAATTGCGGGCGGCGATGGTCAATGAGGTCTGCTACCGCTGTCACGCCGAAAAGCGCGGGCCGTTCCTATGGATGCATGCGCCGGTGGCGATGAACTGCCTCAATTGCCATATCCCGCACGGCAGCATCAACCAGCACATGCTGGTGATCAACATGCCGGTGCTATGCCAGCGCTGCCACATCGGCACACGTCATCCGAGTGAGCCTGGAAGGAAGGGGCAAATTTTCGTGATCAACCAGCAATGCGCCAATTGCCATTCGCAGATACACGGCTCGAACTCGCCGGGCGGGAGATATTTCACGCGCTGAAGCGGGAGGCGAGGAAAGCACGGCATCGCTGGGCCGCACCGCGTTTTGCAGCCGGCCCGGGAGGAAAGTCATGAACCTGAAGCGGTTGTTAGCCGGATGTGGAACGATGGCGCTCGTGCTGTTAATGCTTTCGCCGGCGATGGCACAGGTCGATTTCGCGGCATTCACGGCGCAGGGTTCGGTCGAGGCGGGCGCCATTCCCCAGCCGGTCCCCTATAACAACATCGCGGAGTATCAGCAGTACCGCGATCTGGCGCAGCAGTTCATCGTCCCGAAACTGCAGTTGCTACTGGGCGACAAGGCGGAGAACTACTACGTCCAGTTCGACGCCGTGAACGTTGCACAAAAGAACCAGATGTATTCGCTGCGCTTCGGCGAGTACGGTCTGCTCGATGTTCAGGCAAAATTCTTCGAGATTCCACACGACTTCAGCAACGGCGTCGCGAGCACGCCGTACGACGAAAACGGCGGAAATTTCACTCTATCCTCGAAGCCCACGCCCCCCGCAACCCTCCATTCCTGGCTGGAAGCGAACGACAAACCGTTCGACATGAGCATCCTCGAAGGTGTCGCGGACATCAACGTGCGCTATACGCCGACGCCGTCGCTGACCTTCAGTGCGAACATGGATTACCAGAACCCCACCGGCCAACAGCCTTTCGGCGGGAGCTTTCTGTTTGGCCCCAACCCGGGTACTTTCACAGTTAATGAACTCTTTGTGCCAATCCAGTACTACATCTATAACTTCGGCACAGGCGTGGAATGGGCGAAAGACGGATGGCTGCTCGGTTTCCAGTACCAGGGGTCTTTCTTCGTCGATGACTACAGCACCCTGACTTGGGACAACCCCCTCAATGTTAGCGGAATAGGGGCCAATGGCTCAGGTGCCACCGCATGCCATGATTCGGCAACTTTTAGTTCCGGAACCGATTATACCGGCGGCCCCTGCCAGGGGCGGGCAACCATGTACCCGAGCAACCAAGCTCACAATTTCATCGTGAACGGAGCAGGTCAGCTTCCATTCAACACGCACGTGATGGGTAGCCTCGAGTACGGATTCTGGCTGCAGAACGCTCCTTTCATCCCGCTTACGACCAACAGTCTCTATAAGCAGTCATTAAGTTCGGTCGGAGCGCCCAATAGCCTCGGCGGCGACATACAACCGTTCTTCGGCAACCTCACGATCGACAGCAATCCGATCGAACCGCTGAATATCAAGGCGACGTATTCGTACTTCGATTACGACAACCTAACGCCGACGATCACCTTCAAAGGTGTTAAGTCGCTGAATGACGTAGCGGACGCGCAGACGCCTTTCGCCGCTTATCCCTTTGCATTCTCGGAGCAGGACGTCAGCCTTGAGCCAACCTACCGTGTGACTGATACGCTGGCCGCACACTTTATGTTCAAGTGGCAGACCAACCACAACGACGGGCTGGAGGTGCTGCAGCAGGATCAAACCAGCTACGGACCGGCGCTCGATTGGAACCCATACCCGTGGCTGACTTTCCGGGCGGATTACCAACACGCGCATCGCGACTCGCCGGGATACAACAACAATCGCGCTGACCTGGTCTCGGTGCTTGGCTCGAACGAGCTTCAGGACCTCTGGCGGTTCGACGAGGCCACGCTCGATGTGAACCAGACCTCGCTCTATGCCTCCGCGCAGCCGATCGAAACCCTCACGCTGTTCGCCGCCTTCAATTACGACGACTATCGCTACCCCAACAGCGACTTCGGCCTGGAGCACACTTCAGACTATTCGCCGTCGGCGGGGGCCAGTTGGGAACCGATTCCAGGCACGCACCTTTTTAGCGACTACTCGTGGCAGGCGTACGATTGGAACCTGTGGTCACAAGACAACAGTGGGGGTTCGCTCACGCCGCCGAAGCCTCCGTTTGGAAAAACGTACGCTTGGGAGGCCACGGGCCGCAACCAGGGCAACAATATCGATTTCGGCATGGACATCGCGATACCGCAGAATCGCATCCTGATGCGACCGTCGCACCTGAAACTCCAGTACACCTACACGGTTGGCAGCAACCAGACCCACCAAACGGGGGCTACCGCGGAGCCAGTGGCGTCACAAGCGATCGACTATCCCAATGTCGGCAGCCAGTTCCAAGAGTTGATGATTCAGTACCAGTACGATTTGCTTGACAACCTGGCGATCAACGTCGGCTACTACTTCACCCACTCCGGCGAAAACAATTTCATGGTGGACCAGATGGCGAACTACATGCCGAATGCAAGCGCAAATTCGACATTTCTCGGCAACAGCGACCTGCATTCATACAACGTCAATGTCGCATTCATAACCCTGAAATATAAATTTTAAGCCAACGCTGGTATACGCAAAGCGAGAGGTCGGGACAAACAACGAATGACCGTCTTTTCGCCGCGGCCCAGCCCATAAACCAAACACCGGAAAAGGAACGGAAGGAAGGAGAGGATACATGTCAAAGAGTGTTACGACCAAGAATCGATCGAGACTGTGGATTTGGACCGCGGCGGCCATACCGGCAGTTGCAGCGCTGGCGTTGATCTCAACCGGCGCCCACGCAGCCGATGCCGCGGCCGCGGCCAGCAGTTACTCGGATACATGCGCGAAGTGTCACGGCCCGGCCGGCAAGGGCGACGGCCCCAAAGCGGCCGAACTGAAGACCAAGGAAGGCAAGCCGGTTGCCATCGGAGATTTGTCCGATTGCGCCAAGATGAGCAAGATAACCGATGACGACATGTTCAAGGAGCTGAAGGAGGGTGGCGCGGCAGTGGGCAAGAGCAAGTTCATGACCCCCTATGGCGATGCGATGGAGGACGACGAAATCAAGGCGCTGGTCACGTACGTCAGAACCTTGTGCAAGAAGTAACGGCGTGAGCGCCGAGCTCCAGCCGGGGATAAGCCGCTGAATGCGCGTTTTTGCCATCGGCAGGCACCCCGAATGGAAACGGCAAGACGGAGGAGCCATGTCAAAGAGTTTGAAAACGAAGATTCGATCGAGACTGTGGATTTGGACCGTGTCGGCCATACCGGCAGTTGCAGCGCTGGCGTTGATCTCAACGGCCGCCCACGCAGCCGATGCCGCGGCCGCGGCCAGCAGTTATTCGGAAACATGCGCGAAGTGTCACGGCAAGACCGGCAAGGGCGATGGCCCCAAAGCGGCCGAACTGAAGAGCAAGGAAGGCAAGCCGATCAGCTGCGGCGATTTGTCCGATTGCGCCCAGATGGCCAAGATTACGGACGACGACATGTTCAAGGAACTGAAGGAGGGCGGCCAGGCGGTGGGCAAGAGCAAGTACATGACCCCCTATGGCGATGCGATGGAGGACGACGAGATCAAGGCTCTGGTTGCGTACGTCAGAACCTTGTGCAAGAAGTAGCGGCGCGCGCCAGGGTCCAGAATGAGCCGCGGCGCGCGGGGTTGAAAGCGTGCAGACTCGGAAAGCGGCCGGCTTGCAGTTCGCCGGCGGCATCGCCTAGCAGTTGTGCTCGCGCTCGCCCTGACCACCCAAAGCTGCCAAGTGAAAGGCCTGGCACCGGTAGCCGGCTGAACCTCACCAGAGAGCGACCCGAGACAAGCGGGTCCGATCCGAGGGATCGGACCGCTTGCCGCTCGGAAACCGGGCGTCGCTTCCCCAGATTCCAGAGAGAAGCGACGCAGGTGGAATATGCCAACGAGCGGAGATGAGCCGGGCGCACCGGGATCGGTGCGCGAGGAACGGCAAAATGGCGCCGAGGCCGAACGCGAATTGCCAAGCCTGGCTCGCAACCGGCTGAGCATCTCGGGCCTGATCATCGCCATCATCGTCCTGGCGGACATGCTTTCCCTGGCTGGCATGACGCTGTTGGGGGTGCAGTTGAACCCCTACGTCGGCATTTTTGCCTACCTGATCGGTCCGGCCGTCATGATACTGGGCCTGTTGCTCATTCCGGCCGGGATGCTGCTGGAACGGCGGCGACGCCGGAGGTTTTTGCCGGGTGAGCTGCCGCCCTTCCCCAAGCTCGATCTCAACGAGGCTTCGGTTCGGCGCGGCTTTCTCGGCGCGGTAGGCTTTTCGATGTTTTTCGTGGTTCTGAGCCTGGTGGCAAGCTACCAAGGCTACCAGTTCACGGACTCGGCGATGTTCTGCGGCCAGACCTGTCACGTCCCGATGAAGCCGGAATTCGACGCCTACGAGGATTCGCCGCACGCGCGGGTCGCATGCGCGGGCTGCCACGTCGGACCCGGCGCCACCTGGTTTGTTCGCTCCAAGCTGTCGGGCGCCTATCAGGTCTATTCGGTAATGTTCAACAAGTACCCCAGACCTATCGAAACCCCGATCAAGGAGTTGCGGCCGATTCGGGCAGCCTGCGAGCAATGCCATTGGCCGCAGAAATTCTACGGTGCACAACTCAAGGTCTTCCCGCATTATGGCTACGACGAGAAGAACACCGCCATGCGTATCCAGATGCTGATTAAGACCGGAGGAGGATCTGCCGAGTTCGGCCGCGCCACCGGAATCCACTGGCACATGAACATCGCCAACGAAGTTTGGTACGCGGCTACTGACAAGCAGTCCCAGGCGATTCCCTGGGTAAAAGTAAGGACCCCTGACGGAAGGACCACGGAATATCTCGCCAAGGACAGTTCGCTGACCGCAAAGCAGATCGCGGAGATTCCCGTCCAGGCGATGGACTGCGTAACCTGCCACGCCCGCCCGTCCCATAAGTTTCGTCCGCCCGATCAGGCGGTCGATGAGGCGTTCGAGGGGGGCCAGCTCGACCCTACGCTTCCCTTCTTGAAGAGGCAGGCGGTCAAGGCGCTGCTCAAGCACTACGACACGCCGGAACACGCGGCCGAGGGAATCGCAACGGCACTCGATACCTTTTACCGCAATCGCTACGCCCCGATTTATGCCGGGAAGTGGCCGCAAATCCAGGCTGCCATCGCCGCCGTGCAGCAGATCTACAAAAAGAACATCTTTCCGTATATGCGGGTTGACTGGCGCACGCATCCCGACAACATCGGCCACCTATATTACCCGGGATGCTTCCGCTGTCACGACGGGCAGCACGTCAGCACCGATGGCCGGGTGATACCCCAGGAATGCGAAACCTGTCACACGGTCCTTGCAACTCCCACCAGTGTCGCCGAGTTCAAGCATCCAATCGATCTGAAAGATGTAGGCGGCGCGACCTGCAGCACCTGTCACACCGGGGGGGTGCTATAGTGCATCGGCACGGCTCAGGCGGAGCGGACAATGGCGCACGGATCAAGGCGGATGGCTAGCTCAGGGCGGATGGTTAGCGGCTTCGGGCGCATCGCGTGCGCTATTGCCGTAATGCTGCTGTCCGCGGTTGCGATGGCGCAGGCGGCTGCGACGAAGGTGCAGGCGGCTTCGACGAAGGTGCTCAGCGATAGCGATTGCCTGTCCTGCCATAATCTGAAGGCCAGCGCCAAGTTGCAGGCCAGGCCGGTTAGCGTGTACGTCAATGCGGAGACATTCCAGCCCTCGATCCACGCGAAGCTGGGTTGTAACTCCTGCCATTCTGACATCCATGCCTTTCCCCATCCCGATCCGGTCCGACCCGTTTCATGCGCCGGCTGCCACTCGAGCCAAACTGCGGCCTTCGCGGGCAGCGTTCACGCAATCGCCGAGCGGGAGAAGAAGAGCCGCTTTCCGGCCTGCCTCAATTGTCACGGAAACCCTCACGGCATGCGCGCTAAGACTGACCCGAAGTCGCGAGTCTATCCGCTCAACCTGCCGCGCACCTGTGGCACCTGCCACGGAAACCCCGAGATTGCCAAGAAATATGGCTTTCCGGACGTGTACGCGCTTTACATGGATTCGATTCACGGCTTCGCGCTGACCAGCGACGGGCTGCTGGTGGCGGCCACCTGCGCCAGTTGCCATGGGGCGCACGATATCCTGAGCAGAAAGGACCCGAAGAGCCGGACCTTCCGTAACAATGTGCCGGCGACCTGCGGCGGGTGCCATGCCGGCGTCCAAGTCGATTACCTTGCCGGAGCGCACGGCACGGCGATGATGGCCGGGCGCCCGAATGCTCCGGTATGCACGAATTGCCATACCGCGCATCAGATTACCCAGGTGAACGTCGTGAACTGGCAACTCAAAACCGTCGCCACCTGCGGTAACTGTCACAAGAAGAGGCTGTACACCTACCGCGATACTTTCCACGGCCAAGTGACTGAACTCGGTTTCGTCGCCACGGCACGATGCTGGAGTTGCCATGGCTCTCACTTAATTCTTCGGGCCTCCAATCTCAATTCGAAGGTGGCGCCGGCCAACCTCCCGGCCACCTGCGGCAAGTGCCACCATGGCGCAACCGCGAGCTTTGTCAGCTACGAACCACATCCTAATCCGCACGATCGGCGGCAGAATCCAGCCTTATATTACGCGGCGCTCTTCATGAACCTGCTGCTTTTGGGGGTTTTCCTCTTCTTCGGCCTGCACACGGCGATGTGGCTTGCGCGGTCGTTGATGGACAAGGGGCAGGGCGCACGCCGCCCGCCTGCCACCTCTGCCAAGAAGGACGATGGAGTGAAGCGGTGAAGAATAACGATTCAGGCCGCTATTATTTTCGCTTCTCGCTGGGGCAGCGCTACCTGCACGGCTTGGTGATCATAACCTTTTTGGGTCTTGCCGCTACCGGAATGACGCTCAGGTTCAGCGAGCGGGGTTGGGCAAAATGGCTGGCGGAAATGACCGGCGGATTCGGCGCGGTGCTATCTCTGCACAAGCTCTGTGCGGTGCTCATATCAGCGGGCTTCGTCTACCATATTGGCGATATCCTCTACAGGGCGATAATAAAGAAGGACCGGAGTCTTTTTTGGGGGCCAAACTCGATGACTCCGCAGCCCAAGGACGCCGTGGACCTTTATATGATGGTGCGCTGGTTTCTTTGGATGGGGCCGCAGCCCGAATTCGACCACTTTGCCTACTGGGAGAAGTTCGACTATTGGGCGGTGTTCTGGGGAATGGCGATTATCGGCATCAGCGGCTACATGATGTGGTTCGGACCTTTCTTTGCGCGCTTGGTACCCGGCTACGTCCTCAATATCGCGCTCCTGATTCACAGTGAGGAAGCTCTGCTGGCCGTCTGGTTCATCTTCATCATCCACTTTTTTAATTCCCACCTGCGCCCCGAGAAATTTCCGCTCGACCCGGTGATATTTACCGGCCGGCTGACCGGTGGGGAATACCAGCACGAGCGCCCCTTGGATTATTCGCGCCTTGACAAGTCCGGCGCCCTCGAAATGTTGCGCACCGACCCGCCTCCCCGTTGGCTCCAGAATTTCTCCTGGTTGATCACGGTTATTTCGGTCGGCATCGGATTTTCCCTGTTGGTGCTTACTCTGATCGCCTTTTGGACCGAGTAGGCCCCGTGGCGGACGCTATATTTCCCCGGCATAGCTCGCGCAGGCTTGTTTTTTCGGCCTGCGCGCCGTATGTTGGCGCGGATCAAATTCCAGCATCCAAGTTGAACCGGAGCACCGGAACATGAACGCCGCTATCACACGAGGAGAATCGCGATGGCATTCGGTGTAGTCGTTTTCATCGGCGCAATCTTCATTCTGAGCGGGGTTAAAATCCTTAACGAATACCAGCGCGGCGTAATCTTCCGCCTCGGTCGGCTCACGCCGTACCGCGGCCCAGGCATAATTTACGTGATCCCCGTGGTGGAACGGATGGTCCGGATCGATCTGCGCACGGTCGTGCTCGACATCCCGCCGCAGGACGTAATCACCAAGGACAACGTGACCGTCAAGGTGAGCGCGGTGCTCTACTTCCGCGTGGTCGATCCGTCGCGCGCGGTCACCGAGGTGGCAAATTACCTGTTCGCCACCATGCAGCTCGCGCAGACCACGCTGCGCTCCGTAGGCGGACAGACCGAACTCGACGAACTCTTAAGCCAGCGCGACAAAGTCAACGCGCGCATCCAGGCGATCATCGATGCCCAAACAGAGCCGTGGGGAATCAAGGTCATGCTCGTCGAGCTGAAGAACATTGACCTGCCACAGGACATGCAGCGTGCGATCGCCGCGCAGGCCGAGGCCGAGCGCGAACGGCGGGCCAAGGTGATCGCGGCCGAAGGCGAATTTCAGGCGGCGAAGCGCCTGGCCGAGGCGGCGGAAATCATGGGCAAAAGCCCGATCACACTCCAGCTTCGCTACCTGCAGACGCTTGCTGAGATTGCAACCGAGCATAATTCGACCACTGTGTTTCCCCTCCCAATCGATCTGCTCGAGCCCTTTCGCAAGCTGACAACCGGCGGTGGCGACCCCGACAAGCCGAAGTAAGGGGAGGTCATCGTGGCGCCGCGGGCGGGTGCGGCGGGCAGTGGCTTGCAGCGCTGACGCTGATTTGGACCGCTGCACGCAGCAGCGCGGCAGCCGGCAAATGCCGGCTCGCGTGGAGGTCTTAGCAGGTGGCCGGGGGGGCGTGAAGGGCGACGGGAGGAGGTCGCGGGGTCGGGGAAGGCTGATTACGGTTGACAAATCACTTTGGAATAAATGTTGCTCATGTCTAAAGTGTAAGCGGATGAAGGGAGCCTAATGTGTGGGAAAATCGCAACGGGAAGCATGCTGCTGTGTATCGACCGAATACACTTGTAGCCTTTTGTCATGATGTTTGGTAACGAAGCGAAAAATTAGCGCAAACAAGGAGCAGAATGGTCATGTCAGAAAATTCACCGGTTAAGATTCGATCGAAAGGCTGGAGCTGGATGCCCTCGGCGGCTGCGCTAGCGATGATTTTAGCGCCCGCGTTGATCTCAACCACCGTCCGCGCCGACGATCTGAAGGCCGCGGCCAGCAATTACACGGAGTCGTGCGCGAACTGCCATGGCAAGACGGGCAAAGGCGATGGACCCAAGGCCGCGAAGCTATCGGTGAAAGTGGGAGACCTGACCGATTGCGCGAAGATGGGCAAGGTCAGTGACGACGTCCTCGCCAAGGTCATCAAAGAGGGCGGCCCGGCGGCCAACCTCAACAAGGCGATGACCGGGTTCGGCGATGCCTATGAGGACAACGATATCAAAGGTCTGGTCGCCTATATCCGCAGCTTTTGCGGAAAGTGACGGCGCGACTTCCAAGCGGCTGCATCGGTTGGAATCACCACGGCGATCAATGCGGGCAATCCAGGTGGCAGAGATCGCAAGGATATTAAATTGCCTGTGTGGACCCTTGTGGCACGCGCATTGCCCTGCTTTTGAAACTGAGGTCATCCATTTGAGGTCATCCATCATATGAAGGCGATGCCTTGGAGGATGGCAATTCTGCTGGTGCTATGCTGCGCCGCAGTGGTGCTCGGCGCCCGGATGGTGCTTGGCGGCTGGACGGTCCCGTCGTTCTGGGCGACGCCGCCGCTGGAACAGCCCATTGCTTTCAACCATCGCAAGCATGCCGCCGGTGCCGACGGCATCAAATGCGAAACCTGTCATAGCTATAGCTCCGCCACCACGGGAACGTTTGCCGGGCTTCCCCAAGTGGACACCTGCATGGATTGCCACAAGATGGTGATGCGGATGACGCCGGTGAAGCTGGCGAAGAAACCGGGGCTCGCCAAGCTCAGGCAGTTCGTGGCCGCCGGCTACATCCCGTGGGAGCAAGTGTATGCCGAGCCTGACTATGTCTTTTTTCCCCATCGCCGCCACATCGCGGTCGCGAAACTCGCTTGCGCGGAGTGCCACGGCGACGTGCGCAATATGACCGAACCGGTTTTGCGCCCGGTGGTCAATCAGTCGATGAATTGGTGCATGAATTGCCATCAACAAAAGCGCGCCTCGGTGGATTGCATCGCGTGCCACAAATGAAGCACCCGACGGAAAACCAAAGCGCATTGCCGGGCCGCGACGGCGACCAGCGGGGAATTGCCCGGCGCGATTTCCTCAAGCTTGCCGGCGCCGGCACGGTTGCGGCGGCGGTCGCCTCGACCGCCGTGGCGCACGCGGTTTCCGGCGCACTGGAGGTCCGCGAGGACGTATTCCCGAAGGGGGGACCTGAATCCACCGTGGTGTCGCTGTGCGGCATGTGCCCGCAGCGGTGCTCGATGATGGTGCGCGAGATCGGGGAACGGGCGGTCTCGGTCAAGGGCAATCCGCTCGATCCCGCCAATCGCGGCGGACTATGCCCGGTGGGCCTAGCCATCCTGCAACTGGTCTATAACCCCGACCGCGTGCGCACTCCGATGCTGCGGGAGGGCGATGCAAATGCTCCGCGATGGCGCGAGATAAGCTGGGCGGAGGCGATCGCGCTGATCAAAAGCCGGCTCGAGGCGATCCGCTCCGGCCCCGGAGCGCATACCGTGGCGGCGATCGGCGGCGGCACGTCGGAGTTGGCGGGACTGATGATGGCGCGATTCCTGCGCGCCTTCGGCTCGGCGAATTTCATCGCCGACGAGTCCGCACAGCCTTCGCACGGGCAGAATTTGACCCAGTCCATCAGCGGCCGGGTGGCCTACGATTTCGAGAACAGCCGCTACATCCTGAGCTTCGCGGCGCCACTGCTGGAAAGCTGGATGTCGCCGGTCCGCCAGATGCGCGACATCGCGGATTTTCGCGCGGGATGGCTCGGCGAGCGCGGCAAGCTGGTGCAGATCGAGAGCCGCCTGTCGACTACCGCGGCCAAGGCCGACGAGTGGATACGGGTGAACCCCGGCACCGAGGGTGTGCTGGCGCTCGGGATCGCCGGCGTGCTGGTCAGGTACCAGTTGTACGACGCCGGTTTCGTAAAAGAGCATGTGGCCGGCTTTGAGTACGGGCCGGAGCAGAAATCGGCGCGCGGCCTGCGCGAGGTGGTTCTCCAAGACTATGACCCCGCCAAAGTTGCGGCCATCACCGGCGTCTCCAGCGAAGTGATCGTCCGGCTGGCGCATGAGTTCGCCCAGATGCGGCCCGCGCTGGCGGTGCCGCCGGGAGCGCGGCCCGGACGGCAGGACAATGGCTTTTTAGAGGCGGCCGTGCAGACGCTGAACGCGCTGTCCGGCGTAATCGACAAGCCGGGGGGAGTGTTGGTAAGCCGCGAACCGCCGCTGGCCGCTTGGGCGCCAATCAAACCGCAACCGGATGAGGCCAAGCAGCCGCCCCTGCGCAGCGCAAGCGAGCTTGCCGCCGCCGCCGAGGGGGGACATCCGTACCTGCCAAGCGCGGTGTTCATACTCGGGACCAACCCGCTGTTCGGTTCCTCGCCGATCCGGCCGGAGGTCCTTGAGCGGATTCCATTCAAAGTCAGCTTCACAACGCTGCTCGACGAGACCGCAGCCCACGCCGACCTGGTGCTCCCCGACTGCACTTCGCTGGAGCGATGGGAAATCCGCACGGCGGTCCCGGGATACGCTCTGACCTCGGTGGGAGTCGGCAGTCCGGCGATCGCCCCCCGCTACGGTTCGTCCCCGGCCGCACAGGTGATCCTGGACCTGGCAAAGGCGATGGGAGGCGATGTGGCCGGCGCGCTGGCGTGGAGCGATCCGGGCCAGGCGTTGAAGGAAATGCTCGTGGGGCTGCATGACGCTGCGCACGGCGAGATTTTCTCCGAGCGCTTCCGCCGCGAATACACGCGCCCGGAAATGAGGGCGTGGGGCTGGCCGGCGGACACTTCGCTGAAGCGCGACGAATTCGTCGAGCTGGCCGTCGCACGCGGCGGCTGGGTGGACCCGCGCTATTCGTTCGGAGACTACGCGTCGGTTTTGAAGACCAAGTCGGGCAAGTTCGAGATGCCGGAGTTGCTGGGCTCCGCACCGCCGCTCATTGCCGCGCGGCCCGGTTATCCGCTGGACCTCAATTTTTTCCAGCCGCTGGCCTTGATGAGCACGATGGGCGCAAATCTGCCGTACCTGCAGGAGGTGGCGGGCGCTCCCGAGGACTGGCCATGGGATTCTTATATCGAGATCAACCCCGCCACCGCCGCCGCGCTCGGAATCGAGGACGGCGATTGGGTGATCGCCCAATCGCCCACCGCGCAGGTCGAACTGCAAGCTCACGTGTATGCGGGGGCGATGCCGAACGTGGTAAATATTCCGCTCGGCCAGGGGCATACTGCCCTGGGCCACTGGGCTAGCGGGCGCGGCGTCAACCCGCTCAAGCTGCTGCCCGTGGGCGGCGGGCCAGTGACGGTACGCATCGTAAAGAGATAGGAATAACTATGGGACAGGCCATGCCGCGATGGGGAATGGTGATCGACCTCGACAGGTGCTCCGGATGCCGCGGGTGCGTGGTGGCCTGCAAGCAGGAGAACAACATCGCCCCCTCGACCCAGGAGCAAGCTCAGTCCAGCCGCATGATCTCGTGGATGAACGTGATCACCGTGGTGGACGGCGACTACCCTGACGCCAAGCTGCGGCTGCTTCCGATGCTGTGCCAGCAGTGCGAAAACCCGCCGTGCGTGCGGGTCTGTCCGGTCGGGGCGACCCAGAAGAGTTCGCAGGGGATCGTCGGCCAGATCTACCCGCGGTGCATCGGCTGCCGTTACTGCGCCTCCGCCTGCCCGTACCAAGTCAAGTACTTCAACTGGTCCCCGCCCAGTTGGCCGCGGGAATTTGAGCAATCGCTGAATCCCAGCGTATCCGTGCGGCCCAAGGGAGTGATCGAGAAGTGCACGTTTTGCGTTCAGCGCCTTCAGCGCGCCCGCGATCAAGCCGCCTTCGAAGGGCGCAAGGTGCGCAGCGAGGGCGAGTACGTTCCGGCGTGCGTGGAGAGCTGCCCGGCCAAGGCGATGTATTTCGGCGACCTTGACGATCACTCGACTGAAGTCGCCCACCTGGTGCGCGACACGCGAGCTTTCCGCGTGATGGACGAGTTGGGGACCGAGCCAAACATCATCTACTTAAAAGAGAGCACATAGTGGAAAACCGCGATTCAGATCAGGATGCGATTCTGTTCGAGCCGCTACTGAAGACCGGACCCGGATATTGGCTCTTGATCTTTGTGCTGGTCTGTACGGTCTTGTGGGGAGGGTATGCATACGTGACCCAGTTCCGCTTGGGGCTGGGGGTGACGGGGCTCAACCGGCCCGTTTACTGGGGCTTCTACATCACCAATTTCGTCTTTTTCGTCGGCATCAGTCATGCCGGGACGCTGATTTCGGCGATTTTGCGGCTATGCCAGGCCGAATGGCGCCGGCCGATAACCCGGATGGCTGAGGCGATTACGGTGCTGGTCCTGTTTTTCGGCGCCGGCAACATCCTGCTCGACCTCGGGCGGCCGGACCGGCTGCTTTACATGTTCATTTACGGTCATCTCACTTCGCCCCTCATGTGGGACTGTATCAGCATCACGATCTATCTCATTGGCAGCACCACCTATTTGTACGTCGCGATGATTCCCGACCTCGCCCTCTTGCGCGACCGGATCACGGATTGGCGCCAGCCCCTCTATCGGGTGCTCGCGCTGGGATGGAGCGGAAGCCACGAGCAGGAGGAGCGGCTGCAGACCGCGATTGCGATCCTGGCGATTGCCGTCATTCCGATTGCGGTTTCCGTCCATACGGTGGTGTCGTGGGTATTTGCGATGACGATCCAGCCGATGTGGCACTCGAGTATTTTTGGCCCCTATTTCGTGGTGGGGGCGATCTACTCGGGCATCGCGGCGCTGATGCTGACGATGATTCTGCTCCGCAAGATTTACCATCTGGAAGACTACCTGAAGGAAATCCACTTCGAGTATCTGGGCGAATTGCTGCTGGCCATGTGTCTTTTATGGTTCTACTTCACGTTTGCCGAGTACCTGACGGCGTTCTACGGGCACGAGCCGATCGAGATGCGCATCTTCTGGGCGAAGGTGACCGGACACTATGCGCCGTACTTCTGGACGATGGTGGCGACGGACTTCGTCATTCCCCTGGCGATCCTGTGCAACCGCAAGACCCGCAAGATTCCCGGAATCGCGGTGGCCTCGATATCGGTATGCATCGGCATGTGGCTGGAGCGTTTCACGATCGTCGTGCCCACCCTGGTCAATCCGCGCCTGCCTTGGGCGCGGGGTTCGTATGCCCCGTCCTGGGTGGAGATTTCGTTGTTTGCCGCTTTCATTGCGGGGTTTATCCTGCTCTATGCGATTTTCATCAAACTGTTCCCGATCATTTCCATTTGGGAAGTGCGCGAGGGACGCGAACAAGGCGTCGCGGAAGTCACCGAGCGGTTACGCGGCTACCTGCCCGGCGACGGCGGGATTGACCAGCCTGCTAAAGCCGGATCCTGACCGGATGGGGTCTTGGACACGGAAGGCCTGCCCGCGCCGCCTGCGCGCGCCGGGCGCTTCCCGCAACGGGAGATAACGTGAAGCGGTTGGCAATTACAGCGGCAAGCCTGACGATCGCGGGCGCTCTACTATTGCTCGCCAGCGCACCGTGCATGGCGGAGGACTTGGCGGCGGCAAAGGACAAATTCAATTCCCTGTGCGTCAAATGCCACGGAGCGTCCGCAAAGGGCGACGGCCCTGCGGCCGTGACGCTGGTGACCAAACCGGGAGACCTGACAGATTGCACGAAGATGCATGGAGTTACCGACGACATGCTCTTCGAGATCATCAAAGAGGGCGGCCCGGTGGCCGGACTCGACCAAGCGATGCAAGGGTTCAGCGAAGGATTGAGCGACGACGACATCAAGGGTCTGGTCAGCTACATCCGCAGCTTCTGCGACCACCCCAATCCCGTCGTCGCAGACCACCGCCCGTCGCCCAGCAAATAGCGCCGCAATCAACGCCGGAAATAGTACTCGAAAAATAAAAAGGGCCGCGGGATTTTCGCCCGCGGCCTTTGGGAAATCGGTTTCTGGACCCGTTACAAAACTGCGTCAGACGGGCGGGCGAACGCTCTCCGCACCCAGGTAAAACTGGTGCTGCGGCGTGGCGGCGCCGGCGAACTCGAAGCCTACGCGTTCCCGCGCGTGCTCGACTTCGACTTGCGCCTTGCGCGGCGGGATGCCGAAGACCAGGCCCATCCCCGCCAGAAACAGCAGGCAACCAAACGAGTACACCCCGGCCATCAGCGACCATTCCAGCATCGTTGGCGCGTAGGACGAGATGGAACCCGTGAAAGCGGCGGGCCGCATCAACGAGGGCAGCAGCAGGTAGGTGCGCTCGGCAAACACCCCCACGACCACCAGCAGCGAGGCCACTCCGATTGTGGCGGTCGCCCGCTTGCTCTTCGGTAGCCCCAGCAACAACAGCGGGATCAGCAGGCCTACGATCGCGTCGAACCAGAAGATCCTGGAGAAGCGGCCGAAGAGCAGTTCGTTGAACACCGCAAGGTGGGGCACGGTTCCCGAGTAACCGACGGTCAGAAATTCGCTGAAGATCAGATACATCAGCACCAGGATCGCGACAATCAAGTACCGCGCCAGCATCCGCACGACACCTTCAGCGACCGGAAAATTAAACAACCGGCGCCCAACGATCACCGCCAGCATGACCAGGGCAAACCCCGAGACCAGCGCAGAGGCAATGAACAGGGGCGCCAGGATCGAGGTGTTCCAGCCGGGCTGCCCTTTTACCAGTCCCAGGATCCACGCGGTCACGGAATGGAGCGCCACCGCGGCCGGAACCGAAATGATCGCAAGCACGCTCAAGCAGCGATGGTCCAAATCTATGGAGGCGGGAGATAGGCTGGTGTGGCCCAGGGTTGCCAACGCCACCAGGGGACGCAGCGACGGATGATCCTTGAGGCGGCGCACCAACTGCTGGCGCGCGCTGAAGTACAACAGTGCAAGACACAGGATCATGTAGCAGGAGATCACGGAGACGTCCCATAACAGCGGCGATTCAATGTTCGGGTGTAGAAACAGGTTGTACATGTACATCGGCCGCCCGAGATCCATGACGATGAAGCAAGCGGCCAGGACGAGGAAGCTCGCCGCCAGAATTTCGGACATTATCGCAACCGGCTTCATCTCTTTCTTGTCGAGCAGATGGACCAGCGCGGAAACTGCGATCCCGCCGGCGCTCAAGCCGACGCAGAAAATGAAATTGGCGATGTACAGCCCCCAGAACACGGGTCTGTTAAGCCCGGTCACTCCCAGCCCCTCAACGAACTGCCGGGAGTACATGTAAATCGCCCAGCAGACCAGCACCCCAAAAACCGCTGCCGCGGCCCAATAGGGCGTCCGGCTTCCGCTGGGGACCTCCATCGTCCCGTTCATTTGTTCACTGTAGTTCATTCCCTGTCTCCTCACCCGCTAACTGCTGCCAGTACCAGCACGCCCATCGCCGCCGCCGTCATTAACACGCCCACTCCTATCAGGATGTTAATGACGATGAAGAAAGTCCGGCCCTCCTTAGCATGGGTGGCGTCGCTAACATGGGTGGCGGCGTTCATATGGGTGGCGGTGCTCATCGTCCTGCCGCCGCTGTCCTATGAGCATTTCCGAGTTCCGAAGCCGCCCCTCGATTGGCGCCTTTCGCCATCTGGTGCGCGGCCCGCAGCGCGAAAACCGCGGCAACAGCGAGCGGGGGAAAGGCGAGCAATCCCATCCGGCCCACGACTGCCCAGTCCACGTATCCATACTGGTATGTGCTGAGCAGCACGGTCAGAACGTTGATCCAGATGAAGATCGCAACAGCGATCTCAATGGCATGCCTTTTGGCGTTCATGGTCTTTCATCTCCTTTCTGAATGTCTGTTCCCTCGCGCGGGAAGAATAAGCTGACGAGTTTTGCCCGCGTTGGAGCGGGATTCACAATCCTGTAAGCGCCCGGCTGGTCGAAGCACAGCCAATGGCCGGGAAGCAATTCCCAACTCTCATAGCCTCGCTGGATGATTGGCTGGCCTTCGACCACCAGATGCCAGGAGCACCCGGCCCACAGCGAGGGCTCGGCGAGGGTTGCACCACCACCGATCTCGATTGCCAGCACCTCCAAGTTCTCACGCTGATAGAGGACACTGATCTTGGCATCCAAGCGCTGAACCGAACGCAGCGCCGTCCCACTTCGGATCACAGGCGCCGTATGCTCAATTGCTCCATTAAGGTCCATCTGCCAATCTCCTCGTACCGAGGCACTACAGACCTACTAACGCAAGCCGGGTGCCACCGGATCGAACCGGGGGATTTTCAAAAAAGGCTGGAGATTGCTGGAGATTTAAGAGCGGCTGTGCGAGTGAGTCGGCACAACTGTTACAAAATGAAAGAGGGGGGAGAAATCACTGTTTCAAAATGAAAGCGACGAAATTATCCTTTTTCTTCGCCATTTTCCTTTCCCAGCTTGCGCCACAGCGTTACTGACGATACGCCAAGAATTTCTGCCGCGCGGGTGCGATTGCCACCGCACGCATCGAGTACTTTGCGAATGTGCTCGGCTTCAAGCTCGCGCAAGCTGCGCAGCGGGTTCTCGGGCGCCAGCTCACTGTGCGGATGCTCCGGGTGCAGGCTCGGGGGCAGTTGGGCCTGACGGATCGGCTCTCCCGGCGTGGCGAAAATCACGGCCCGCTCAATGACATTACGCAGCTCGCGGACGTTGCCCGGCCAATCGTGGCCGACCAGGGCCGCGAGCACCTCGGCGGAGAAATCGAGCGGACCCTTTTTCAGTTCATGGGCGTAGAAGGCCAAGAAGTGGCGAGCCAGCGGTATGATGTCTTCGGGACGCTTGCGCAATGGCGGCACCTCCAACTGGACGACGTTTAGGCGCCAGTAGAGGTCTTCGCGGAACCTGCCGGCCTTGATTTCCTGTTCGAGGCTTTTGTTGGTCGCCGCTATGATCCGGACGTCAACCTCCATCGGTTCGTCGGAACCCACCCGCTTGATCTGGTGCTCCTCGAGGGCGCGCAGAATCTTGGCTTGCATGTCGACCGGCATTTCTCCGATCTCGTCGAGGAACAGGGTTCCGCCATTGGCCACCTCCCAGCTGCCGCGGCGGCTGTAAACCGCGCCCGTGAACGCGCCGCGGCGATGGCCGAAAAGTTCCGATTCAAGCAGGTTGGGCGGGATGGCGGCGCAGTTGACCGTGACGAACGGATGGCCCTTGCGCGGGCTTTCGGCATGGATGAAACGCGCGACGACCTCCTTGCCGGAGCCGCTCTCGCCCACCACCAGCACGCTGCTATCGGTGGCCGCCACGGTTTTCGCCAGCCCGAACAGACGCTGCATCACCTCGCTCTGGCCGATCACCACACCGTCGCCGAACAGATTTTGCAGCTCGAGCCTCAAATAGACGTTTTCGTCAAGCAGCCGCTTCTGCTCCATGGCCCTGCCGATCACATGTCTGAGCTGGTCGGGAGTGAAAGGCTTGGGCAGATAGTCCGTCGCGCCCAGCTTGATCGCGGTCACCGCAGACTCGATGGTTGCGTAGCCGGTGATCATGACCACGATCGTACCGGGACAGGTTTGCTTGATGTGTTCGAGCAGCGCCATGCCGTCCATTCCCGGCAGCTTGATGTCGCATAGCACCAGGTCCACCGGGCCGCGCTCAAGCCTGGCCTGGGCGGCCTCGGCGCTGGCCGCAACCTCAACCGAGTAGCCCACCCGCTCGAGCGCCGTCTTGATCGATTCGACGACATTGCGCTCGTCGTCGACCGCCAAGATCCGTCCAAGCGGCGTCTCGCTCACGCGCTCAGCTCCGTCGAAAGTGGAAGAATGATTTTTACGCTGGTCCCACCCTGGCCGTCCGGACCGGCTGCTTCACGGGCGCGGCTTTCCATCTCAAGCCGGCCCATGTGCTCCTCGATTATGCCGTAACTGATCGAAAGTCCGAGCCCGGTGCCCTCGCGTTTGGTGGTGAAAAACGGCTCGAAAACCCGCGAACGGTTCTCCTCCGGAATTCCAACGCCTGTGTCCTTGACCTCGATCGTCAGGCAATTGCCGGTGAGCTGCGCGCTGACCGATAGGCAGCCTCCGCCCTCCATCGCCTGCGCCGCGTTAACGAACAGGTTGGTAAAAACCTGCACCATTCGCTCGGAATCCCAGAATACCTCGGGAAGGCCGGCTTCGATTCGGCGCTCAAGCCTGATGCCGCGGAGATCGAGTTCATGCTCGACCAGCCTCAACGCCTGATCGATGACCTCCTCGGGCCTGCATCGGGCCTTGCGCAGGTCGTGGCGGCGGGAAAATGTGCGCAGATCATCGATGATGCGCCTGCAACGGCCGGCATCTTCGTCGATTCTCTTAAGCTCACCGTAAAGCGGGGAGTCGTGCCCGACCTCTTCGATCAGCAGGTTAGCGTTCATCAGGATGCCGGTCAGCGGGTTGTTGAGCTCATGGGCGACGCCGCTTGCGAGCAGCCCGAGCGAGGCGAGCTTCTCCGACTGGCGCAGCGCCTCGTCCTTTCGCTTCAGTTCCTCGGTCCGCCGCATGACCCGCTCCTCGAGGTTGCGGCTGTACCGGTTCAGCTGATTGCGATAACGCTCCACCTCCTCCACCATCGCGTTGAACGACAGGGCCAGTTCACCGATCTCGCCCGAAGTGACCATCACTCGGTATCCCCAGTCTCCCGCCCTCACGCGGCGAGTGCCCTGGAGCAGACCCTGGATGGGGCGCGAAACCCGGTTCGCCAAGAAGGCCGCGATGCACGAGCCCATCACCACAACCGCAAAGCTCACCAGGATCATCAGGGTCAAAGCGCGCTGGCTGAGCGCCTGCGACTGTTCGCGCAAGGCCGCGACCCGTTTGACCAGGGTGTCCGCCATCGTCTGGAGCCGGTGGGTTATCCCGGAAACCAGTTGGTCAACCTCGTCCGCGTCGCCGGGACGGTATGATTGTGCGCCCGGGCTCGCCACTTCGAAGACCTTAAGGCCTTGGACCCGCAGCCGCTCGAACTTGGGGCTGAGCGAAGCCGCCATCTCATTGGTCGTCAACCGCGAGTTCCCGTGACAGGAGGCCGAGGCGCACGACGTCAGTTGCTCCTGCGCCGAATGCACCGCGCCCTCGAACTCCTGCGGGCCGCCGTCGTGCCGGTGAAGCAGGAAAGCTCGCGCGACGGCGTCCGCCTTGAAGAGCGCCAGTTGGATATGGTCGGTGGCCTCCAGCGACAAGCTGATTTCGTCGAGTTGGCGGTTGACGGCGACCAGCGAACGGACCGAATAGATGGTGAAAAGTCCCAATACGATCGTCCCCGGGATGGTGGCGATTAGGAAGCCTAGTATGAAACGGCGGGTGAGATTCCCCCTGCGGGGCCTATTTGAAGGTTCGCTCTGCGGCCTGGAATTGCCGCCGTCGCCGGCATTGATTGGCCCTGCGCCAGAAGCGACGACTGGTGACGCGTTGGAAGTCACTCGCGCGCCCTAGAACTCGACTCGCAGAGAGCTGTTGATGGGGAGCTGCAAAGGCCATTTTCGCGCCTCACCCACCGGCTGCCCTCCTCCACACCGCCACAGGCGCATCCAAATCCGCATGTATCAGAATCTTATCAAATTGGTAGAGCAATTTGAAAACGGGAATCCGGGTTAAGAAAGAAAATGCTTGGCCGCCCTTTGGGCGGCCAAGCACATGACGCCCTAGATGCTAGGCGATGCGCAGTAAAAATTCAAGCGGGCGGCCGCACGTCGATCAAGCGGCTCAGGTATTGGCGACGCTCGCGCCGCGCAAGCAGATCATGGAACTGGCCAGCCTCGCCTTCGTCGAGCGCGCCGAGAACGTGGTGTTCCTCGGGCCATCGGGCGTGTGAAGGCTCTGGCCGCGGTCATTGTAAGCTCAACGAACGGAGCCGGTGATCAGCAGTCCCGCAATCGCGAGCATCAAGGCCGGCGGCATCACCAATGTCCCGAGTTTCAGAAAGCTCCAGGCGCTCACATTCTGATTTTCGCGGCGCAGGGCGGACAGCCACAGGATGGTTGCCAGCGATCCGGTAACGGACAGATTCGGTCCGAGGTCCACGCCGATGAGCACCGCGCTGGCGACCTGCCGCGGTACATGCGAAGCAGACACAACGGAGCCTGCCAGCAGACCGGCCGGCAGGTTGTTGACCAGGTTGCAAATCAGGGCCAGAGTCACGCCCGCCGCCCAAGTCGTTGCAATCGCGGAGCGATCTGCCTCCATCTGCAGAACATGAATCAGCACCTTGAGCACGCCGCTACGATCAAGCGCCTCTACCATCACGAACAGACCGGCCACCAGTGGCAAGATTTCCCAGGGAGCGTTCTTCATGACACTCCACGGTGACTCGCGCTTTAGAAGCAGCACTACCGCAGCAGTCGCGACCGCGGCGACAAATGTCGGCAGTCCAAGGTCAACGCCGAAGCCGGAGACAAGCAGCAGCAGGATTCCCGTGCCCACGATGCCACAAGCGGTCATGCGGCCGCCGCTGGACAGACCAGGTGCATCGACCTCAGCGTCCATTACCTCCTGCCTCAACGAATGCCGCTGCGTGAACCGAAGGACTGCGTAGGTAACCGCGATCGACAGGATCGATGGCAACGCGAACCGCCCGAGCCATTGCAGCAGCGGCGGCATGTGGTCACGGAATATGATCAGGTTGGCCGGATTTGAGATCGGTAGGACGAAGCTTGCCGCGTTTGCTATAAACGCGCAGATCAACAGGTAGGGGAGCGGGTCCTTCACCTTGGCGGCCTTGGTCGCGGCGAACACGGCCGGCGTGAGAACGACCGCAGTAGCGTCGTTCGACATAAAAATTGTAACCACTGTGCCGACGCCATAAATCAGCGCGAACAGCTTCATCGCGGAGCCGCCCGCCAAGCGAGCGGCTCGCCCGGCCAGAAAGTCAAACAAACCCTCTTTTCGCGCCAACTCCGCGAGCAGCATCATGCCGCTCAGAAACAGGTACACATCAGTGCCCTTAGCGACCGCTTTCAGCGCGTCGCTCCATGGCAGCAGACCAAACACGATCAGCATGACCGCACCAGTCACGGCCCAGGTCGCCTCAGGCAGGTTCCAAGGGCGGACGATCACGCCAAGAGTGCTCAGCGCGACGATTGCCCAGATAGTGTCATTGGCAATCGTCAACGCTTCGCCATCGACGCCGGCGCGTGCGCATCGCCCTTCCATTCGAGGGTTTCGGGCATGAAGAGCCACAGGATCGCAAAGGCCGCCGCCGCCACGGAGGCCAGGAACAGAAACCCGGCTCGGTCACTGAAGTGGTGAACGATGGATCCGGCGATCGTTTGACTGAGAGCCGCGCCGATTCCCACGGCCGTCGCGATCGCACCCAGCGTAAGATTAAACCGCCCGGTGCCGCGCGTCAGATCGGCGATCACCAATACGGAAACGACGCCGAAAATGCCGACGCCGATGCCGTCGAGCAGCTGTATGCCGACGAGCAGGTAGAGGTTGTGGGTGAGGGTGTAAAGGACGCCGCGGATCGGCAGCACCCCGAACCCTATGAGCAGCAGGGGCTTTCTGCCCCATGAGCCCGCACTCCGGCCCGCCCATGCCGCGAGAAGTGTGATCGTAAACTGCGTTGTCACGACACAGGCGGACATGAACATCATGGAAGTGCGACCCTTGCCCTTCGCCAGCATCTCGCCGAGTAGCGGAAGCATCGCTGCATTGGCGAAATGAAACATGACCGCGCAGCACAGGAAGATCATCAGCGGGCGATCCTCGATCAGTTCCAGGACACTTGCCGGATTTCCGCGATCCTCGCCGTCCCTGGCTCCCCTGGCCAGTTCGTAGTCGATCTCGTCGGGTCGGATGAGGAACAGCGACAGGATCGTCGGGACTGCCAGAACCGCGACAAAGAAAAAGACGCCGCGGTTCGAAATGAAATATCCGATCAACCCCATCATTAGGGCGGCGACCACGTTGCCGGCAGAGTTGAATGCCTGGTTTCGTCCCTGGCGGAGATTGAAGAGTCTATGCCCGACAATCCCAAGAGAGATGGCGGCGATGGCAGGCATGAAGAAACTGGACATTGCGCCGATGAACATTTGCGCTGTCACGACCGGCCAGAACGAAGGAAAGAACGCAATGAAGAGAGCTCCGATGGCCAAGGCGGCCACTCCCGCCGCAATCAGCGCTCTTTTGGACTTGAGCCAGTCCACCAATGCGCCCGCCGGCGTTTGCGATGCGATGCCGGCGACTGCGCCAATCGTGAGCGCAAGGCCCACGCGCTGCTCGTTCCAGCCATAGCCGGCAAGGTAGATCGCGAGGAACGGCCCCACGCCGCTTTGCACGTCGGCGAGCAGAAAGTTGAGCCAGTCGAGTCCGCGCAAGCTCCGGGCGGAAGGCTGCCTGTCCACGTCCGAGTCGCGAGTAACGATAGTCGGCCTATCGTCTGGCTGGGACGCTCGGCCGCTCGGCGGTCGTCGCATCATTCGAGAAGCTCTTCAGGTTCGCCGGAGTTGCGCGTCGCCGGAACTCGTCTCGGCACAGGTGAGCATGGCATTGGGGAATTGTACTCCGCCTGAATGCAACGGATAGAATGCGACCGGCGAGAATGGATGGTGCGGCGATGACTCGTTAAGGCACGGAGGCAATCCCCGACACAACATTAATCGATAAACCGCTATCGTACCGGCCGCGAACCATTCAACAGAGCGGCGAGGGGGAAGGTCCCTGTGCCTTGTCAAAACCTGTTCCATGCGAGCGGGAATGCGTATAGTCAGACTGATATGGAAAAATCTGGTTCCGCAGCAGGGCAAGGGGTGAAGTGTCCATGATGCCCTCGATCGACTTCGCGAAAGCGCCCTTTCTGGTTATCTGGGAAACGACTCAGGCGTGCGACCTCGCCTGCAGCCATTGCCGCGCCTCGGCTCAACCGTTGCGCCATTGCGACGAACTGACCACCGCGCAAGGCTTCGCTCTCCTTGCCGAGGCCGCTGCGATGGGCACTCCGGTGTTTATCCTAAGCGGTGGCGACCCGCTCAAACGTCCCGACCTGTTGGACCTCGTGCGCGAGGGCAAGCGGCTCGGCCTGCGCATGGGAACCATTCCCGCGGCAACTCCAGCACTTACTCCGACCGTGGTGCGCCAGTTGAAGGAGGCGGGCCTGGACCAGATGGCGCTGAGCCTCGATTATCCGCGCGCTGACCTTCACGACGGTTTCCGCGGAGTACCCGGCGCCTTCAACAAGACGATGGCGGCAGTCGAATGGGCACACCAATGCGATCTGCCGCTACAGATCAACACGACGCTGTGGGCTGGTTCGGCGCCGTTTCTGTCCGACATGGCTGAGTTGGTCGAACGTCTTCGAGCGGTCTTCTGGGAGGTGTTCTTCCTGGTCCCGATGGGTCGCGGCGAAGTCCTGGATGGAGTCGCGGCAAACCAGTGTGAGGAACTCTTCGCGATCTTATACGCGGTCCAGAAAAAGTCGCACTTCATCGTGAAGGTGACCGAGGCACCCCACTATCGGCGCTATGTCGCGCAACACGAGGCGGAAAGCAGCGGCAAGCAGCACCAGGGTCACCCCGGCTCGGTGGCGATGCCCGACATGCTTCGGCGGTCGGAAGGGCCGGGACACACCGTTGGGCTTGCGCCTCACGGCGTCAACGCCGGCAAGGGCTTTGTCTTCGTGTCCCACACCGGGGAGGTCTATCCGAGCGGATTCCTGCCGGTTTCTGCCGGAAACGTGCGATCGCAAAGCTTGGCCGAGATTTATCGTGACTCCGCGCTCTTCCGCACGCTGCGTGACCCCGCCGCGCTGCGCGGCAGGTGCGGGCGGTGCGAGTATCGCAGCTTCTGCGGCGGCTCGCGCTCGCGCGCCTATGCGCTGACGGGCGACTTTCTCGCGACTGACCCGTGGTGCAACTATCAACCTGCCCGGTCCGCCGCTTAGCCAAGCCCTGCGGCTGGCAAAACCTCTACCCCTTGCGAAGCGCAACCGCGGCGCGGGCCGGCTCGATCGCGCCGTAGCAGACAATCGGATCGAACAGGCCGAGTATGGTGCGATCGTCGGACAGCAGGCCGCGCATCGGATGGCGCCCGAGATGCGCTTCAGCGAACAGATGCGCGATCACCGCCTTGCGCGCGCTGCCGGAAGTGCTGAGCTCGAAGGCGGCCTCCTCGAGCAGCAAGGCGGCGGAGGCGGCGTCAGCTAGATAGTTGCCGAAGACGCGCGCGCGCAATTGCGCGACCTCGCGGTCGAGACGTGAGAGATGCGCGAGCGCCTCACGCACTTCACCGAGCGCGCGAGCCACCGTCTCACGCGTGGCGGCAAGCAGGGCGCCGCCGGCCTCGACGCGTTCGCCGAGCGCGGCGAAGGCGCCTTGCATCACCTGCTCGCTGCGCAGCGCGCGCAGGATGTCGAGGCAGATGATGTTCTCGGTGCCTTCCCAGATCGTGTTGCTCTGCGCGTCGCGCAACTGGCGCGCGAGCGGCCAGTTTTCGACATAACCGTTGCCGCCATGAACTTCGACGGCCTGCGAGGCGAACTCGACCCCGCGCCGGCTGGCGCGCAACTTCGCGACCGGCACGAGCAGGCGCCCGAGCGCGTTATCGCCCGCGGCGGAGGCGAAGACCAGCGCCGCCGCGGCCTCCATCTCGACCGTCATGCCCACCAGCATCTCGCGCATCATCGGGAGATCGCGCAGCGCGTGGCCGAACGCGCTGCGCTGCCAGGAGAAGATCGCAGACTCGAGGAACGAGCGGCGCATGATGCCAAGGCCCATCACGGCGACGCCGAGCCGCGAGTCATTGACCATCTCCATCATGCGGTTGATCCCTTGGCCGTCGCGCGCCGTGCCGCCGCTGCCGGCGAGCAGGGACGCTTCGGCGTCGATGAAGTCAACTTCGGCGGTGGGCACCGCGCGGGTGCCGAGCTTGTCCTTGAGGCGGCGAATGGAGATGCCGTTGCGGGAGCCATCGTGGCGCAAGCGCGGCACCAGAAACAGCGCGACGCCGCGCAGCCCGTCGGCGCCGCCGTCGGGGCGGGCGAGCGTCGCGATCGCGCTGGCATCGACATTTGAGCAGAACCACTTGGAGCCGTTCAGGATCCAGCGATCGCCGTCGCGGCGCGCGGTGGTGGTGAGCGTGGCGAGGTCGGAGCCGCCGGTTTTCTCGGTCATGAACATCGCGCCGTCCCATGCGTCGTCGAAGTGCTCAGCGGTGAGACGCGGCATGAACTCGCGCTGCACCTCCGGCGCCGCGAAGCGGCGCACCAGGCCGATCACCCCGCTGGTCATGCCGACCGAACAGAGCATCCCAATCTCGGCCTGCGACAGCATGTAGTTGAACGCGATCCGGATCACCTCGGGCAGGTGGCGGCCGCGGCGGCGCGCTTCATTGTACAGACGTGGGCCGCTTAGGCCGGCTTCCCAGAGGTCGCGCTTGGTGGCGAGCGCGCCGGGATGGTGGCGCACTTCGTCGAGCGGATCGCCCCAGCGGTCGAACTTGACAAGTTCGGGTGGATGCTTGTCGGTGACCTCAGCGCGCGCGGCGACCGGACCGCCGCACAGCGCCCCGAACTTGCGCAGCTCCGGCTCGAGCCAGTCGAGATCGGCGGGGTCGAGCAACCGGCGCATCAGAAATTGCAGGTTGGGATCGATGTCGTACCAGTTAAGTCCGATTGCGCTCTGGAATTCCGCGTAGTCGATCATGGCCGGGTCTCCCGCTGCTGCAAGGCGCCACAGATTGGAGGCATGGCGGCGCCGCTCTCGATTCAAAAGTTACTCGCGCGCGTGCAAGCTGTCCATCGGAGCGCCGGATTCTCCGCACCGCGGCTACTTTTGGAACTTGCGAAAATCCGGCGTGCGCCGCTCCATGAACGCGTTGCGTCCCTCCATGGATTCTTCGGTGCGGTAGTAGAGTCCCAGCGAGATTCCGCCCATCGCTCCGATTCCTTTGATGTGGTCGGTTTCGGCGTTGAACGAGGCCTTGGCGATCCTGATCGCGGTAGGGCTCAAGGCCAGAATCTCGCGTCCCCAAGCGCGTGCCTCGTCCATCAACTGCGCGGCGGGCACCACCTTGTTGACCAGGCCCATCTCCAGAGCTTCCTGCGCCGAATACTGGCGGCACAGGAACCAAATCTCGCGCGCTTTTTTCTCGCCGACCAGACGTGTCAGGTAGGCGGTGCCGAATCCGGGATCGACGCTGCCAACCCGCGGGCCGACCTGGCCGAAGCGGGCGGTATCGGCCGCGATAGAAAGGTCGCAGATTATGTGGAGGACGTGTCCGCCGCCGATTGCGTAGCCGTTGACCGCGGCGATAACAGGCTTCGGAATGTCGCGGATGACTTCGTGCAGCGCTTCGACGTCCATCCCGCCGCGATAGCCTCCACCGCTGCGCACGGCTTGATCACCGCCCGAGCTGAAGGCGCGGTCGCCGGCGCCGGTCAGAATCACCACCCCGATCGAGCGGTCTCGCCAGGCGTCCCTAAAGGCCTCCACCATCTCGTCCACGGTCTCACCGCGAAACGCGTTACGGACCTCCGGACGGTTGATTGCGATGGTGGCGATCCCGTCTTGCTTCTCGTAGATGATGTCCTCAAATGCCATCTGCGTCTCCTTCAGCCGCGGCGCACGCGACCTTTGCGCCACGACGTCTATGCTATTGCAATTCCACAGCTAGCGGGCGAAGGCCGCCTTCAAGGCGTCGGCGGCTTGCCGCAGGCCCTCTTTGCCTTTGTCGAGCGCGTCGGCGAAGCTGACGAAGGCGTGGGTCACGCCTTCGTAGCGCGTACAGGTGACGTTGACGCCGGCGGCGATGAGGCGCTCGGCGAATCGCTCGCCTTCGTCGCGCAGTGGATCGTGGCTGGCAGTCAGAACGAGTGCTGGCGGCAGGCCCTTCAAGTTTTTCGCGCGCAGCGGGCAGGCGTAGGGATTATTTTTTTCGACGCCGGGGTCGAGGTAATTTTTCCAGAACCATTCCATGTCGGCGCGCGACAGCACGTAGCCGTCGGCGGCGAATTCCTTCTGCGACGGCGTGTCGAGCGCGCAATCGGTGACAGGATAAAGGAGCAACTGGAACTTGATCGCGGGACCGCCGCGATCGCGCGCCATCATCGAGACCACCGCGGCCAGATTTGCGCCCGCGCTGTCGCCGCCGACCGCCATCCGCGACGCATCCGCGCCAAGAGCGGCCGCGTTTTCGGCTACCCACTTCGTGGCCGCGTAGCAATCCTCGGCGCCGGCCGGAAAAACGTGCTCGGGCGCGAGCCGGTAATCGATCGACACGACCACGCATCCCGCACCGTTGGCGAGCGCGCGGCAGACGTGGTCGTGACTCTCCAAATCTCCGAGCACCCATCCGCCGCCGTGGAAATAGACCATCACGCCCATCGGCGGACTGGCCTCGGGGGTGTAAACCCGCACTGCGATTTGACCGTTGGCGCCCTGAATGTGGCGATCCTCGACGCGATAGATGGCAGGCGCCGGAGTCGGATTCGCCTCGATCAGCGCGCGCATCTTGGCCCGCGCCTGCTCGGCAGTTTCTGCGCGCAGGAACATCGGGCCCGCCGCGTTGAACGCGTCGAGTATGATTTTCATCTGGGGGTCGAGGGTGCTTGCCATGCAAACTCTCCTTGGACCGCTCGTGATCGACAGTGCCCGGCGACGATCCAGAACTCAGCGAGATACTTAAGTTAGGCGGGCCTGATAGGCAAGCGCCGGCGCGCGCCGCTAGTTCGCGAAACGGTGAAAGCGGGCGCGCCAATGCGCGCGGAACCAGGGCTCGCCGTCGCGCGTGCCGTACACGTCGGCGTTGACCATCATGTCATCGCCGCCGATCCGGCAGTCGAGGTTGGTGGCTTCGTCAACCGCAAACGTTGCCGATCGTGACAAGCCATCGCTGTGGGTTTTATATTCGTCGAAATATAGCCGCGAGCGCATCGCCGCGTAGGCGCGGCCGTCGGTCGTAATCGGCACCACGTTGCCATGCGGATTGACAATCTTCTCGCTCGGCGCGACGCCGGTCTCGGTAAACGTGAGCGTGAACGGCTGATCGCGGACGCGTTTGTAGCACAGCCGGTAGGTCTTCGGGGTCCAGAAACCGATTTTGTGCGCGCCCGGTTCGCGCCTGATCCAATCGAGTTGATTCACCTGTCCATCCCAGCATCCGCGGAACACGGCAGGCAGAGCAGGAAGCGCTTGCGCCGTCATCGGCGCGACGTTCACGGGAGCAGGCGGGGGAGATGGGACGGGTTGGAGCTGCGCGGGCGCAGGCCTCCACAATTCCTGCGGCAGCAATTGAATCGTGTCGCCATTATCCCCGCCGGAGGGCGCCCACGAGGTCGGCGGCGGCGCCGGACGCGTTGGAATATTCGGCTGATTCTGCTGCGCGGGTCCGGGGACCTCGAGCGTTGACTGCGCGCGAGCGGACCGAATCCCAATCGAAGCCAGTCCGCAGGCGAGCGCACATAATATAAGAGTGCGGGTCCGCATCGAGCAACTATTCTATTATACTTGAATGCATATCGAGTGCCGCGGATTCTGGCGACTGCGCCGTAGATTGACCGCGAAGCGACAGCTACCATCGGGAAAAGTTCGCAACAGTTTCCCATCAATGCCGGCCGAGGAAGATGAGCGATCAGAATGTGAATTTCGAAGCAGCGTGGGCGATCAGCCAGGCGCCGGCGACCGGACGCCGCGCCCAGGCGCATCGATTGGCCAATGCGATGCGGCGGGTGATCGACCACTTGGTGCAGGTCGCCGCGCCTGAGGAAGACTTGTCAGCCGCCGCCGACGCGTTGGAGCGCTACGCCCGGCGTTTGTCGAAATATCCGATCTCGCGCAGCTACGAGGGGTTTGCCGAGAGCGCCAACGCCGGCGACCCGCGCGCGTTCTTCGATCACAGCCCGCTGATTGGAATCGCAAATCCGCTCGCGCCGCCGATTCGGCTGGCCGTGCTCGGCGACAAGGTCGAGGGCCGCGGGACGTTCGGCGTCGCATATGAAGGTCCGCCGGGACACGTGCACGGAGGATTTCTCGCCGCCGCGTTCGACGAGGTGCTCGGAATGGCGCAGTCGCTGACGGGTAATCCCGGCATGACGGGGACGCTTACGATTCGTTACCGGCGGCCGACGCCGTTGCTGACCGAGCTTACCTTCGAGGCGTACGTCGATCGCGTCGAGGGGCGCAAGATATTCACCCATGGAACATTGTCAGCGAACGGTCTGCTGACGGCAGAAGCCGAGGGACTGTTCATCGCAGTCGGGCAGGAGCGCTTCGCCGCGATGGCGGCGCTGGTCACCGACCGCGCAAATTTGGAGGATGAAAAAAATCCGCGGGAAAGACCGCGCCCGAGAATTAAGGATTAGGCAGTAGCCGGAGGGAACCTATAGTAAGGACTACTCAATTGAGCATGCGCAGCATTAGCGCGTGTATCGCGATATACTATCGAGAGAGTAATAAGATCGCGAATCAATTGGCGACTGGCTATTTGCAGTTCACGCTTATGACTACACGGCGGCCTTCCCCGCAGATGGGGAAGGCCGCTTGCGGCGTCGCCGTCGGATGCATGGCCGACCGAGATTACCGCTCGGCCTTTGGCCTCTTGTAGTAGGGCTTGGCGGGACCCGCGATTATCGCAATCGCAATAGCCACTCCCGCCACCAATGATATTGCTTCCAGCAATGATACTCCCATCATTTTGCTCCTAATTCACCTTCTCGTGCGTGGTACGCGATGCATCGATTTAGAGGCCCACGAACGAGAGAACGATGTACGCCAGCGTCAGGAATGCGAACGCCGCACCGGGCAATTCGCTGAGCAGACTGTTTTGCGCGATACGATTGGCGGCGACAGTCTCGGTCTGCTCCCTTATCTGCTGAAAACCTGCGAATCTCTGACTAATCGTGGTAGCAGCCATTTTCCTTGCCTCCTGTAAAAATTCGTCGTCAGCATGGGTAGAGCAAGGCCGATGCCAAGGACCGAAGCGTTTATTTCATTGGATTATTTCCGACAGATACAGTCTTGATTATTTGCGATTCGCAAAATATTTGCCGCGAGTCGCGAAACCTCCGCCATTTGCATAGAGGCCGTCGCTCAAGTCGGCTCATCGATGCGAAGCAGCCGAGCGACTGCATGCAGCGCGATCACGTCGTCAAGATTGCAGCTATTGTTACGAACGCGTTACGGACGCGGCGGCATCGCGATGGCTCCCACGGCGTACACGACGGCCCGAAGTCGAGCAACGTGTAGGTGTGGGTCATTAGCCGTCCGACGCGCGAGCGCCAGTTTGGGTTGACCGCGTGGCCGGACTCGGCCTTTAATGCCCGTCATGGTTGGAATTGTTTCTTACGGTTCGTACGTTCCGTACCGACGCCTCAAGCGCTCCGCGATCGGCGCCGTCCTCGGCACGCCCGCCGGCAAGGGCGAGCGCGCAATAGCGAGCTTCGACGAAGACAGCGTATCGATGGCGGTCGAGGCGGTTCGCGACGCCCTCAAAGCCGCGCCGCCCGGCGACGTGCAGGCGCTCATCTTCGCAACCACGACGCCGCCCTACGCGGAAAAACTCAGCGCCGCGGTGATCGGCGCAGCCGCGATGCTCCCGGCGGAAATTCGCGCATCGGATATGACCGGCTCGGTCCGCGCCGGATTGTCTGCTCTGCTGCAAGGCGCCGATGCGATTGGCGGCGGCGCCAAGCGCGCGCTCGTCGCGATCGGTGATTGCCGACTGGCAGCGCCCGAGGGCAAGGCCGAGCAGACGAGCGGCGACGGCGCGGTCGCTTTCGTGCTCGGTTCGGAGGGCGTGATCGCCGAAATCGAGGCGAGCGCCTCGCTGACGCGCGAGTTCCTGGACAGCTGGCGCGCGCAGGGCGAGCGTTTTTCGCATTCATGGGAAGAGCGCTTCACGCTGACGCAGGCGCATTCTCCGCTGCTCGGTACGGTGATCAAGAACGTGCTGGAGAAGGCGAAAGTCGCGCCGGGCGATCTGTCGAAGGTAATCCTCGACGCGCCCAACGCCCGCGCGGCCGACGAAATCGCGCGTGCGCTCAAGATCGATCCCGCCAAATTATCAGATTCATTTGCCTTGACGGTCGGACAAACCGGCGCCGCGCACGCGGGCCTGATGCTCGCGGCCGCGCTGCCGTCCGCCAAGCCGGGAGACAGGATACTCGTCGCGACGGTGGCCGACGGCGCCGATGCGATTTTGCTCCGCGTCACGCCGGCCAACGCCGGCTTCAAACCGGTGCGTTCTGTCGGCCGCATGATCGAGTCCAAGGGCGACGTGTCTTACGCCAGCTATCTCAAGTGGCGCGAGATTCTGCCCACCGAACCGCCGCGACGTCCGGATCCCGACCGGCCCGCGGGACCGCCGATGATGCGCTCGGAGAAATGGAAGTTCGGTTTTGTCGGTTCGCGATGCACCAACTGCGGGACTCCACAGCTTCCGCCGCAGCTGGTCTGCGTGAAATGCCATCAGCGCGGCAAGATGGAACCCTATGGATTCGCCGACCGCACCGCAAAAATCGCCACCTACGCAATCGATCGCCTCGCCTATTCTCTCAATCCGCCGACTGTCAACGTCGTGATCGACTTCGCCGGCGGCGGCCGCTTCGTGTGCGAGATGACCGACTGCGAACCCGACAAGGTCGCGATCGGCGACGAAATCGAAATGACGTTTCGCCGGCTCTTTACTGCCGCCGGCGTCAATAACTATTTCTGGAAAGCGCGCCCCAGGCGTTAAGGCCGAGGAGAACATCAATGGCAAGCAAAGGAATCAAGGACCGCGTCGCGATCGTCGGGATGGGATGCACCAAGTTCGGTGAGCTTTGGGACAAGGGGACGGACGACCTCCTTGTGGATGCCGCGTACCAGGCCTTTGAATCGGCGGGCATCGAGCCCAACGACGTTGACGCGTACTGGCTCGGCACCATGGCGTCGGGAATCTCGGGCCTGACGCTCTCCGAGCCGCTCAAGATTCAGTACAAGCCGGTCACTCGCGTCGAAAATATGTGCGCGACGGGATCGGAGGCGCTTCGGCAGGCGTGCTACGCGGTCGCGTCGGGCGCGTTCGACGTCGCGATGGCGATCGGCGTCGAGAAGCTCAAGGACTCGGGCTACTCGGGATTGGTGATCAACAATCCGCCCAACGACGGCACCGAGGGCAGCATGACAGCGCCCGCGTCGTTCTCGCTGCTGGCGCCGGCGTACTTCAAGAAGTACGGACTCGACCCCGACAAGGGCAAGGACGTGCTGACGCGGATCGCATGGAAGAATCACAAGAACGGCGCGAAAAATCCCAAGGCGCAGTTCCAGAAGGAAGTGTCGCTCGAGACAATCAAGAACTCGCCCAAGATTGCCGACCCGCTCGGAATCATGGATTGCTCGGGCGTGTCCGACGGCTCCGCGGCGGCGATCGTCGTCCGCGCCGAGGACGCGCACAAGTACTGCAAGAATCCCATCTACATAAAGGCGTTGTCGTTCATCGCGGGGCCGGCGGAAGGACCGCTGTCGCAGGACTACGATTTCACGACCTTCAGCGAGGTCGTCGCCAGCGCCAAAGACGCGTACGCCCAGGCCGGCATCACCAATCCTCGCGAACAAATCAGCATGGCCGAGGTCCACGATTGCTTCACGCCCACCGAACTCGTGCTTTACGAGGATTTTGGCTTCAGCCCGCGCGGGACCGCATGGCAGGACGTGATGGACGGGTTTTTCGATCTCGAAGGCAAGCTGCCGGTCAATCCGGACGGCGGTCTCAAGTCGTTCGGCCATCCGATTGGCGCGTCGGGCCTGCGCATGATGTACGAGATGTGGCTGCAGATACGCGGTGAGGCGGGACCGCGTCAGATCAAGAATCCGAAACTTGGACTGACGCACAATTTAGGCGGCGCGCCGGGCCGATGCGTCAGCTTCGTGTCGGTGGTCGGCAGCCAGGTCGGATAGTCGGAGCGCGTCTCTTTCCTTGATCGATAAAAACGGCCGGCATCGTCGAATGCCGGCCGTTTTCTTTGCGCGACTACGATGCAGAACGCCGCTCCATTACTCAAACGAATAGCCACCGGCGTAGTCATTTTAATATGTGTTCTATACGCCGGCGAATTTATTTCAGTTAAGTATAGAATTCCCGCGAGTCGAGAGCCTTTCGGAACCGTGCAGATCAATAAGTATTACGCGGTGCCTCAGAAGAACGGCAAGACCGAGTTCGAACCGGGCGAGCCGGAGACGCAGACCTGTGTCAACACGATATTTCCGCACCTGGGTTACAGTCCGTGCTGGTACGTCAAACGGCATAGAAACCAGCAGATAAATCTCTGACGCCGCGCCCCAGGCAACTCCCCTGCCAATCAAACCGGCCTCATCCTTAACTCGGAGGCGCCCAGGTTAGTGCGCCATTTAGCTTAAGCAGATTCGATCACAGGCATCGCGTCCGGGCCATCGGGAACATCCGTTCACCCGAAGCCGGTTCGCCCCGACCGCCACGCTCATCGCGGCGTGCGCCGCGTCCACCGTGACCTGAGCGGCTTCCCCGTCGGCGGGGCAGATTACCTGCAGGGGCTTTTTGAAGTCCGCGAAGGCAGTGATTGAGGCGGTGATCGAGGCTTTACGCACGCCGGTAAGCGAGCGTTCCAAGGCCTCCATGGTCTGGCGGTATCCTTCCTCGATAATACGCGAGTAAACCTTCCATTCGAGCATGCCGACTTCCGGCAGGCGCGGGTTGATGATCAGGTCCGCGTGGGTGCGCTGATGTCTGAGCAGCGCGTCGCTGCTTACAGTGCCGGCCCGCATTAGCAAACTAATGATATTGGGTGCGCCGCCGCGCTGTGCGCGCAGTAAGCGCCAGAGCGTCTGCTCTTCGAGATCGTCGAAGTGCGATTTGAGCGGGTGATCCTGTCCCACATCGACACCGACCACCAGCCCGCGATGCATCGTGCTCATCACGTCCACCGGCAGGTTGTTGAGCACTGCTCCGTCGGCCAGGAAATGACCATCCGCGGTGACCACCGGTGTTAGGACACCCGGCAAGGACGCGCTTGCGCGCAGCGCCCGCCATAGTGGTCCGAAACGATGAGTCACCTCGAGCCCGGTGGTCAGGTTCGTCGAGGTACAGTAGAACGAGTGCCAGCACTCCTCGATCAGAGCATCGCCGAATAGCTCGCGCAGGCTGCGTGAGAGCTTGCGTCCCCGGATCAAGGCGAACAGCGGAAGCGTATAATCGTTGAGCGGATTGGTGTCGACCAAAGCGCGGCGCAGATGAGCGATCATCTGAGGCTCGTCCCATTCCAGCGCCGCCGCGGCTGCGATGATTGCGCCCATACTGGTGCCACCAAAAAGATCGAGCGGAATGCCGGCAGCGCGAAACGCGCGTAGCACCCCAATATGGGCGAAGCCGCGCGCGCCGCCGCCGGAAAATACGATCCCCATCGAGCGGCCGGAAACCAGGCGAGCCAGCCGCGCGAAGTCATCCGCGTTGCCTTCGCGCACGTGGATAGGGAACCCCGCTCTCAAGCACTGGAGCATCTGTTCAACCTGGAACACGGCCCGCCCTTGTGAAGCGTGCACGACTACCAGATCAACCATTTCGGGGCTGATTCGGCGGGGCACCAGCCCGGCGATTTGCAACTCGGTAGGCGGACTGCAAACCGCATCGGCGACCAGGATGACGCGGTCAGCTTGACGCATGCATAAACTCGTCCATTGTGAAGCCGCCGGGTCGGCTTGATACAGGAGCAGATCGTGCGCTTCCTCGACGGAAGTAAACCACTCGCTGCCGCGATCCGACGAACTGCCGTCGGCCACGAACGCTCGAACTCCCAGGCCCTTGAACGCGGCTGCCAACTGGCGCGTGAAGTCGCCCGCCAGAGGACCGGGCCCGAGCGGAACGAGAGCAAGCGTGCGCGCGAGGGGCAGCGATCGCCGGCCATGCGAGGTCTCGCGCAAACGCTTGACCAGCAGCCGAGTCACGAAGCTGAGGATACGCGGATGACGGTCGACGAGGCGTTCGAAGGCGTCCCTTTTCAGGCCGACCAGTTCCGCGTCGCGCAAGGCCGCGACAGTAGCGGCGCGAGGGTCGCCTGAAAGCAGCGCCATTTCACCTACCGTCTCGCCGGGAGTAATCTGCGCTACCGTCATCACATCGCCGTGCGCGTCGGTAGCCAGCACGCTCAGCCGTCCCGACAGGACGATGTACAGAGCGTCGCCCAACTCGCCCTCGACAAAAAGAACCGAGCCTGCCGGGAGGCCGATCCAGAGCATTTCCGCCGCGAGCGCATCGATCTCGTGCTCGTCGAGATCCTCGAACAGTTCAAGCGCGGCTATCCTCTCGCGCAGAGAGCCTGTGGCCGCTCCCAACTGCTGTGTGTCGTTGAGTTGCGAGCTCATGAGATTCGATCAGTGGTCGCCCCCCCCGTGTTCAGAAAGCGGTCATCCCAGCACGATGCCTCAACTCGGGTCGTCAGGCTTCGTCAAGAAGACCGTCAGCAACGCACAGGCGCACAGAAGCGCCATTTGTCCAAAACCGGCCATAAAAGCTTGCGGGGCGGCCTGTGCGGTCAGCGCCTCATACAACCGACCGTAACGCTCGGTCAGAGTAATTGTCAAATGTTGCGGATCGGCTGGACATGATCAGGCGGCTTACCTCGGTTCGTTGTCGGTTGACTGAGTAGCGGGTTTCGCCCCATCAGCGCGAACCCCGAGGAACTCGTTGTCCGGCCCAATATTCTGACGTGTCGCGGGGAACGGCGGCTCAAACTCGGCCAGACCGAACCGGCCGAGGTTGACTTTCGCGCGAGGGCTGGGGAGAGTCCGCGTGACATGGCGCAGACCGAAACCGTCACCGTCGTATTCACCGATCTGGTAGGCTCGACCGATCTGGCGGCACGGATCGGGCCCGACGCCTACGAAGCGCTTCGGCACTCACATTTCGAGGCGTTGCGCGCCGCCGTTGCAAAACACAACGGCGTCGTAATCAAAACTACTGGCGACGGCCTGATGGTCTATTTCGCAAGCGCCGCCGATGCGGTTGCAGGCGCGGTCGCAATGCAGCAGGCCACCGACGCACGCGCCCGCCGCGAACACGCACAACCCAAAATTCGCGTGGGCATGTCGCTCGGCGAAGCAACGCGCGAGGAAAACGACCTGTTCGGCCAGGTGGTCGTGGAAGCTGCGCGCTTGTGCGCCAAGGCGCTGGGCGGACAGATTCTAGCCTCCGAGGTGGTCCGCATACTCGCGCGAGGGCGTGGGCACAAGTTCACGCCGATCGGCGAACTCGAACTCAAAGGGCTCTCGGAGCCGCTGCCCACCTGCGAGGTTGCGTGGGAGCCGCTGGACGCTTCGGGTGCGATTCCGTTGCCGCCCAAGGTTGCGACCGCGCCCGCGCTGGGACTGTTCGGGCGCGCATCGGAGCAGGCGATAATCGCGCGATGCTGGGAGGCGGCCAAACAGGGGCAACGTCAGTTGCTCCTGTTTGGCGGCGAGCCGGGTATCGGCAAGACCCGGCTGGCGATCGAAGCCGCGCGGGCGGCGCATGCCGAAGGCGCGGCGGTGATGTTCGGCGCGTGCGACGAGGACATCACGATTCCCTACCGCCCGTTCGTCGAAGCGTTGCGCCATTACGTGGCGTACGCACCTGACGAAGTGCTGGCTGCGCACGCGAAGGAGCATCACGGCGAGTTGACTCGCCTAGTGCCCGAGCTGGCTCATCGCGTTGCCGATCTTCCCGAGCCCCAGAGCGCCGAGGCCGAGACCGAGCGCTACCTGATGTTCGAGGCGGCAACCGGGATGCTGGCGGCGGCCTCGCAGCCGAACCCGGTCCTTCTCATCCTGGACGATGTGCAATGGGCGGGCGCGCCGGACTTGCTGCTGCTCAAGCATATCGTGCGCTCAACGATTCCGATGCGCGTGCTGATCGTCGCCACTTATCGCGATGCCGAGCTGTCGCGGACCCATCCACTGACCACGCTGCTGGCCGACCTGCGGCGCGAGACGGGTATCGAGCGGATCGCGCTGCGGGGGCTGGATGACGAGGGGGTGGTGGCGTTGATCAGCGCGGCCGCCGGCCACGAGCTCGACACGGCGGGAATCGCGCTGGCGCATGCGATTCATCGCGAGACCGAGGGCAGCCCGTTCTTCGTCGGGGAGATCCTGCGCAACCTCATCGAGTCGGGCGCGATGTTCCGCGAGGGCGAGCGCTGGACCTATCGGGGCCATCTGGCGAGCCTGGGGATTCCACAGGGCGTGAAGGAAGCGATTGGGAGGCGGCTGTCGCGACTGTCGGAGCAGACCAACAAGGTGCTGAGCCTGGCGTCGGTGATCGGGCGCGGTTTCGACCTGGCGCTGCTGGCGAAGATCGCAGAACTGAGCGAGGACGCCATCCTGGATGCGATCGACGAAGCCAAGGCCGCCGTGCTGGTGACGGAAACGTCGGGAGAGACGGACCACTACGCATTCACGCATGCGCTGATCCGCACCACGCTGTACGATGAGTTGAGCGCCTCGCGCCGCGCACGACTGCATCGCCGGATCGGCGAAGCGCTCGAAGCGTTGGCAGGCGCCGGACCCGATGAGCGCATCGATGAGCTGGCGTATCACTGGCTGTCCGCGACCAGGGTCAGTGACCTGGCCAAGGCTATCGGCTATGCGCGGCGGGCGGCGGAAAAGGCGCTGGCCGGTCTCGCCTTCGAGGAGGCAGCGAAGTACTACGAGCAGGCGCTTTCGGTGCTGGAGCCGCGCGACCGCGACGGCGAACTGCTGCGATGCGATCTTTTGATCGCACTCAGCGACGCGCAACGCCGCGCGGGGAGTGGCAGTTATCGCGAGCCGCTGGCCAAGGCAGCCAAGTCCGCGCGCGAGCTGGGCGACGCAACGCGGCTCGCGCTCGCGGCGCTCGGCAACGCCCGGCTTGGGGAAGTTACAGCCAGTGCCAGCGCGGTCGACAACGCGCTGATCGCGCTTTACGAAGAGGCGATCGAGGCGCTTGGCCGCGATGACAGCGAGCTGCGAGCGCGCCTGCTGGCAGGCCTGGCGGTGGAGTTGCTTTTCATGCCGTTGCGGGACCGGCGGCAGCGGCTTTCGCGCGAAGCGGTCGAGATGGCTAGGCGACTCGGCGACAAGGCGGTGCTTTCCCATGCTCTCGCGGCGCGCACACTCGCCATCAATGACCCACTGACGCTAAGCGAGCGACTCATGCTGACGGCTGAACTGGAAACCCTCGCGAGCGGTTTCGGAAAAGTCGAGGAGCGCTGGGTTGCCGCGTACCATCGGGCCGGGGCGTTGCTCGAATCGGGTGATTTGGAAGCTGGAGAGCGAATGATCGCCCGGATTGGCGAACTTGCCACACAGTCGCACCTACCGTGGTTCGCGTATGGGGCGAGCTACGACCGAGCCATGCTGTCAATCATGCGCGGGGCACCCGATGCCGAGCAGCAGGCGTTCGCGTCGTTCGAGGTTGGCACCGCGGCCGGGCAGCCCGACGCAAGCCTGACGTTCGGCGTAGAACTCGCCCAGATTCGCTTTGATCAGGGCCGATGCAGAGAACTCACTGATGCGCTTCGTGCTACCGTCGAGGCGAATCCGCATATTCCGGGCTTTAGGGCGGTCTTGGCGCAATCTTACTGCGAGACCGACCAACTCGATGAGGCGCGCAAGGTATTGGAGCCCCTCGCCGCGACCGGCTTCACGATCCAACTGGACTGGACCTCGGCTGCCACGATGCTATTCCTCGCGTCTGCATCCGCGAATGTTCACGATCGGAATGCCGCGGCGCTTTTGTACCCGCTCCTGAAACCGGTTGCAGGTCAGGTCGGAGTAGTCGCTAGCAACGTCCTTTGTTTAGGATCGTTCTCGTACCCCTGCGGTCTCCTTGCCACCTGCCTGGAGCTCTGGGAGGAGGCCGAGGATTACTTCGAGCAGGCGCTCGCGATGAACGCGAAGATCGGCGCGCGGCCGTATCACGTCCGCACCCGGCGCGGTTATGCGAGCATGCTCCTCGATCGCAATCGGCCCGGCGATTGCGCCCGCGCCGCCGAGCTGATCGCCGCCGCGATGCCCGAAGCTGAGCAACTCGGCATGGCTCGCGAAATCGTCGTCCTCAACCGCCTGCGTCAACGCCTGAACTGAGCTCGCCACATAAATGGTAGCGTCGCGAAGTTGCTCGGGGGATTTATCGGCTATTCGTGTTTCGCCGCCGTCGATGGGCCCCAACTTAAGATACCCAGATCGGCAACGAAGATGGCGTAGAAAGATTTCACCAACACCAACTCGATTACAGTTGCGAGACTCAGTCCGCCGATTTGTGCGAAGCACAGCGGCCGCCACAACGGTCCGCCGTGAAGAGCCAGCGGCAGCAACGCCAGCACGGTTGCGCCCACCGTCACCATCACGGGGCGCAGCCGCTCAATCCCAGCATCGAGCAGTCCCTGAATGAGTTCCTCGCCGAGTTCCTGCCGTTCTTCGATGAACTCGAACAAGACGATTACGTGACTCACGATCACGCCGACCAGGCTTGCAATGCCCAGGAACGCCATGAAGTCGAATGGCGTCCCCGTCAGCCACAGCGCGGCGACCGCGCCGACGGCGCCATACGGTACGGCGGTGAACACCAGCCATGGTTTGACCAGATTGTTGAACTGCAAGACCAGCGCGATGAAGATCATCACCACCGATACTCCCAGCACAACCGCCAATTCGCCGAAGCCTTCTTCCTGCTTGGATTGTTCGCCGCCGATGACGATGCGATAGCCCGGAGGAAGCGCGGCGCGAAGCGCTTCGATTCTCGGTATGGCCTGCTTCATGACTTCCGACGCCAGCAGGCCCGGCGCTGGAAAGGCAGTTACGGTCATCGTTCGGAAATGGTCGCGGCGGACGATTCGTTCCTGGCTCATCTGGAAAGTCATCGGCGCCAGTGAATTGAGCGGCACGCGGCCGGTTCCGATCGTGGAATAGACGTAGAGGTTGGCTACATCCGCCAGCTGCGCGCGCTCTTCCTGCCGGAGGCGAGCGACGATGGGTATGTGCGAATCGCCGTCAAGAAGAGTTCCCACCTCCCATCCGCTGAGCCCGCCCGCGGCGGAGCGGGCTATATCTGAGTTGGTGACACCGGCAAGATTGGCACGGTCGGCGTTGATCGGCAGTTGCACGATGGGGCTCTGCTCCATCCAGTCAGTGCGAATGCGTTGAGCTCCGGGAGTTGAGCGGAGTACTTCCTCGATCCGGCCGGCGGTGCTGCGCAGCGTACTGATATCCGACTCTTCCTGCGCGGGATCAGCGTCGGCTTGGCCGAAGACGTGAACCTCGATTGGATAGAGTACCGGGTTGGTCTGTAACTGCCGCACGTCGAGATAGGCGCCCGGCACTGAATCCGACAGCGCGGTCTGCAGCGGACCGGCGAGTTTAGGCATATCGTTTTTGTCATGGACTTCGAGAATCAGTTGCGCGTAGTTGCTCTGCTGAGTTTCGGAAGCCGCCGAGAACCAGAAGCGCGGACCGCCGCCGCCTACGAAGCTGGTAATCGATTTCAGGATATCGCGCGGTTTGCCGTCGCGGCCCGGATGCTCGCGGCCGTAATCAGCGGCCACGCGACGCACGACCCGCTCGGCCTCCATCGCCGCCATGTTGCTATCTGAAATGGCAGCTCCATTCGGGAGCCATACATCTATATAGGAGAGATACTGTACGTCCTCGGGGAAGAAGGCACTGCGCAGTTGTGCGCCCATCAAGACACCGCAGGCGAGAAACAGCAAAGAACACGCGACGAATACCTTGCGATGTTCGAGCGCATAGTGGCCAAGCTTATAATAGAGACCCGTGATTCCGTGCGTGCGGCGATACTCAATTGGCGGAAGCGGTTCACCAGGGCGCATGAGGTAGTAGCCGAGTTGAGGTATGAAAGTCATCGACACGATTCGCGACGCCACCAGCGCGCAGGTCATAACAACCGGCAGGCTATAAAGGAACCTTCCCGTGTCGCCGGTCAGCATTAGAAACGGCAGATAGGCGACTATGTTGGTAATTGTCGCAAACAGGATCGCACGTTCCAGCTTGGTCGGACCGAGCCACGCGGCAATCGCGGCCGGCCGTCCCATACCGAGTTCATGTTTGATCGCGTCGCCCGCGACGACCGGATCATCGACGAGCAAACCCAGCGCAATGATGAGCGTTGCGATCGACACTTGTTGCAGGTCGATCCCGAGTATGTCCATCGCGCCAAACGTCATCGCGAGCGTGATCGGAATCGCAAGCGCGATCAGCAGCGCCGATCGCCACTCCCAAAAGCCGATCCACGCGACCATGACGACCAGCACTATCGCTTCGTACAGTGCGTCCATGAGCAGGTCGAGGTTCTCACGCACCTGACGCGGCTGATCGGAGGTTCGGGCGATAATCAGGTCTTCGGGGAGCCGGTTTCTCAGTCCATCGAGCGCCTGATCGACGGCGTTGCCGAACCCGCCGATTTGTTCGCCCGAGCGCATAAAAATCGCCAGCGTAATTGCGCGGTTGCGATTCCATCGCCCGTTTGCAGTGCGCGAGGTATAAAAGTTGAGCAGCTGCGGCGGGTTCTGATAGCCGCGCAAGACTTCAGCCAGATCGCGCAGGTAGAGTGGCGTGCCGGACCGGGACATCTGGACGATAACGTCGCCAATTTCGGATTCGTTCTTGAACTCACCGCTCGGATGCACGGTCACATCGGTGCCTCCCGCATCGATCATCCCGCCAGCCCGGGTGATGTTTCGCTCCGCGAGTATCACCCCGAGCCTGGAGGGTTGAATGCCATACGACGCAAATCGGCGTTGCGAGTAAGCCAGTTGCACCCATTCGGGCAGGACGCCCGAGCGCGAAACCTTCCCCACGTCGGGCAGGGCCTGGAGGGCGCGCTGTATGAGATCCGTGTAATGCTCGAGCTGACGATATGAGTATTTGTCTCCCGCCGCCGCATCCAACACCGACTCCGTATCCGCGGGATTGCGGATCAGTACGGGCGGCCAGGCATCGGGATGAATCGCCGGGAACACTGAGGTGCCGACGTGATCGGAGATGAATTTGCGCGTGATCTGCAGAAGATCGACGCTCGGAACGACCTCGGCGTCCAGTCCGGCGAATCCATTGCCGTCCAGGGAACGAATGTCGCGGGCGAAGTTTTGAGTTCCGAGATATAGCTCGAGTACGTCGCGCGCACGCACAACATTGTCGGCACCCATCGCCTCCGGGAACAATGTCACAAGCGAAACGCGCGATGTTTTTGCGTCCGCGCGAGCCGACTCACGGGCTTTCTCGATTGCCGACCGAATTGCGCGCGCACGCAACGCGAGTTCCACATCACCGATCTTGGGGCTTGCGACCGTGAGCATCAGCGCGGCGGTGTCGCCAAAACCGCTCTGAAACTGGATGGGCCCTGCTCCGCTCGGGAGATCGTTGATGCTGTTGAGCTTCAGATTTATATCGCTGAATTGCTTCTCGGAGTCGGTGACTTTCTCGCTTAGCTGAACATAAATGAACGCTACGCCGTCGAGTGTGACGGACCGAATGCCGTAATTGGTGCTGGCGCCGGCAGGATGGATGTACGAATTCTCGGCGATCTTCTTCTCGATTTTCCGCGTCACCAACTCCTCTATGGTCTCCGCCCGGACTCCGGGCCACGGGCAAATGGCGACCGCCTCGCGAATCGGGATGTCGGGGTCTTTGCGCTTGGGCATCCGCGAATAGCCAAGGATGCCCCACGCCATCACGCCAATCAGCAAAACCCATGAGATGGCGCGGTTCTCGACGAAGAAGCGCGCCGTGTTGTGCGTGGTGGCGATTATTTCGGAGTCGCTGCGATGTGCCATCAGGGAATGATCCTGACTTCGGCGCCGTCAGTTACCATCGTCGCGCCACGAATGATTACCCGGTCTCCAATCTGTACGCCCGAGGAGACCGTGATATCGTTGCCCACGATTTCGCCGAGATGAACCTTGCGCAGATGCGCCAGCGTCCTGGCGCCCTGCTCCTCGACGACATAGACAGCGAAATCATGGCGATCGTCAGGTGGACGGACGATCGCATTGAGAGGCAGTCTTGCGTCGGTGACGACCGGCGCAGACGCACCGATGATGCTGAGCGAAGCCACACTGCCCGTACGTATCCTGGCATCTTGGTTGGGGACGGTGATTTCTACATCGAAAACCCGCGTGGTCGGATCGGCATTCGGCGCGATGCGGGTTATCTTGCCATTCAACTGAACTCCGGGGATCGCTTCGGCGGCAAGTGTTTGCGACTGGCCCTCTTTGAGCTTGGCCACTTGAATGTCGGAGACGCCGAAGACCGCTTTCATTTCACTGGTATCGGCGACCTGGAAGGCCACCGTGTCCGGTTCCGCGAGGGAGCCGACTTCTATGCTGCGCCCGAGTATCACGCCGTCCATCGGCGAGTAGAGTTTGCAGTACCCGAGATTGATTTGCGCTTGCTTCAACGCCGCTTGCGACTGTGCGACCTCCGATTGCGCCGACTGGTACTGCTGCCGCGCCGCGTCGTACGTTGCTGGCGCGAGGATGTGCTCATCGAGCAATTGCGTATCACGATCGAAGTCACGCTTGGCCTTATCATTGGCCGCCTGCGCTCCTGTCAGAGCGGAGGCAGCTTGATTTACCTGAGCCTGATAGATTTCCGGCTTTACGGTCGCGAGCAGCTCGTGCTCTTTTACCGTGTCACCTCCCTGAAGGTCGCGCGCGCGGCCGTCGGCTCCCGACAGCTGCGCGATGGAATCTATATAGCCGCTGACCTGAAACTTGACCGGCACCTGCCGATCGGGCTGGAAGCTCGCGGTGTACGCCCCGGAATTGGATTCTTGCGCCGCACGAACCGTTAGGACGGTAACAGCTATCCGAGGCTGCTCCGGGTTACTATGGTTGCCGCATCCGACCGCGCCGACCATCGCACCGCCGATTAGCAATGCCAGCGACGTTCCAAGTCTCACGCTCGTACGCCCTCCCATCACGGGTTTCTCGTCGCACCGAGTCCAGAACGGCTATGTATGACGCGCAGAGTGTGCCAGAGAATTCGCACTCCACATCGGACAGCGAAAGTCGGTGAGACTTCCTTTCTCACAGATGCAGCGCTCTTGCGGCCGGCAAAAAAGCTGCGACACAGTAACCATATCGATGCGAAGTCGGCAAGCTTGTCGGTGCAGGGCGCTGTCTTAATTCGGGGCTGAGTGTCTGAGTTTCAGATGGCGAGTGTCTTAATTTCCCTTGAGGCGGGAGCCGTCGGTTGGGGCCATCCTCGGTGCCGGACCCTCGATTCCTAAAGCACGAGCTTTATCTGTCGCAATGCACTTGCCCGCATTCTGCATACGGTGGCGGGCAGCGGCATAGGCATCCGGGCTGATTCCCGTTTGCTTCGATAAATCTCCCCATGCTCGTTTCATCAGTGAGGTTTCTTCGGGGGTGTCTGAAGACTTTTTATCGGCTTCGCAATCACTCAAGTTTTGCCAATAGGTAAAGGCCTGCCATTTGGCCAACGGGGCGTCGAGCACTATTTGAACCGCTTCAGAATCGCACTTTTTCTGCTGGATCGTTGTTAACGAAGATTTAGAACACTGCGGATCAAGGTGACTGGCCTGAGGAGGAAGGATCAGATACCAGCCCACAAGCGCGAGCGCGGCGGCGTGGCGGGGTTTCACGGTCGCGGCCATGCGACGGGGTGGCCGGCGAAGGTCAGGACGCGCGAGAGATGCTCGGGGTTGAGGCCGTCGCAGATCTGCGCAACCCACAGGCAGAAATCGATCAGATCCTGGTCGATCCGATCTTCGGGCGGACGCGGCTCGTAGCGGTTCCAGAAGCCGTAGACCATCGCCATCGACGGGCGGCCGCGCCCCAGGTCCGCGAGTTCGAGCGCGTACAGATGGCCGTTCTTCGATCGCCAGTAGACCATCCCCGCGCGCTTGCCCGCCGCACGTTCGAGCGATTCGGCCACTTCAGGCCGCGTGTCCAGCTCCTGCTCCCAGAGGAGAGGGTCGGCGCGCAAGCCGGCGAGTTCGTCCGCGCTCGGCGTCACAAAGTTCATACGCGATTCCCCGCCGCGGAATTGAGAAACGGGATGATTGCGGCGACCAGGTCGGGTCCGCGGTCGTCCTGGAGAAAATGCGAGGCCCGCTCGAACAGGATCGGCCCCTCGGCGTGCGGCATCAGCTCCTTCAACCGATTCGCGTACTCGATCGGGAAGACGGCGTCCTCCGGCGCCCACAGCAGCAGGGTCGGCGTGCGGGCCAGCTCGGGCAGTCGGCGCTGGATCATCGTCATGTCGGCCCATCCGCGGTCGCCCTCGCGAAGCGGGATCGTCCTCGGCCAGGTAAGCACGACGTGATCGGAATCGGGTTCGTCGAACACGTGGTGATAGCCCCGCTTCTGCGCGTCCGTCATCCCGCGCCTGGTTATCGCCGAAGGTCCCGCATGGGAGAGCACCTTGAAGCGCTTCATCAGGAGTTGACCGATTAGCGGCGCATGCCAGGTAGTCCACGGGAGCGGCGACTGATGGAACTTGCCGACGTAATCGGTGTAAAGCCAGGTGTTCATGAGGACCAGTGCGGCGAGTCGATCGAGTCTTTGCAGAGCCGCTCCCACGCCCTGCGGGCCGCCCCAGTCCTGTCCGACGATCACGAAGCCGCGCAGATCGAGCTGGTCGATTAGCGAGACCAGGTCGGCGATATGATGGGCCAGCGTAAGCGCGGCGTCGACGCGCGGATGGTCGGAGTAGCCCGACCCGATCCAATCGGGAACAACGGCGCGGTAGCCCGCTTTGACCAGCGGGTCGAGGAAGTCGCGGTAGAGGAATCCCCACGTGGGATTTCCGTGCAGGAGCAGCACGGGCCGCGCGCCACGGCTCCCCTCGTCGAGGTAGGCCATGTTGCGGCCGTTGACGCGCAGCGTTTTCTGCTCCCATGGGAAGAGCTCTCGAAGCCATGCGGGCTTTTGCTTCATGACGGATGGAACCGGAATTTCCATTGGGTCTCCGATATCATCAACTCATAGCGGTCAGTCCCTTTGCCGAGGTTCCCGCGCGCTCGAAATACTCAGCCGCGGCGCGAAACGCAGCCGCCGTGCGCTCGAACGTGTCGAAGGTCGCCAGTCCGCGCTCGCGTGCAAGCGCGCTTGCGCTGGCCGCGATTCCAGCGCGCACGTCGGGCGGCACGTGCTGCGATTCGGTCGCGAGCGCGAACGGCTTGTGCGCGCGCTGTGCGAAGCGGGCGAGCCGATCCAGCAGGGGGATGTTGTCCTTGACGTCGATCGGGCGTCTCAAGCCGCCAAATGCCAGTCCCGGCCTGAACTCCATCACGATCGCGTCGACCGCCGGATCGCGGTCGAGAATGTCGAGTACGCGATCGACATTATCCTGGCCGCCGGCCGCGCGGGGTCCGAGCGTCCACGCGGCGTCAAGCGGATTGCGGTAGCTGCCGCCGATCACCTGGAAGAAGCTCTTGAACTCGGCGTACGAAGCTTCCGACAAGGCCGGAACTTCGAGCCCATAACTCGCAAACGTGTCGCTGATCACCACCGACTGTCCGCCGGTCATCGCGACCAGCGCCATCGCGCGGCCCCTCACGGGCCGGGCGCGGGTCAACAATTCCATCGCGTCCAGCATCGGTTCGAGCCCCGCCACTTCGACCGCACCGCTCTGACGCATCGCCGCACGCCATCCGGCCGCCGGGGTCGCGAGCGATCCGGTGTGCGAAAATGTCGCGCGGGCGCCCGAGTCCGTCACGCCGCCCTTCCAGACCAGCACCGGGACGCGCGCCGTTGCGCGCTTCAGGCTCTCGAAAAAGCGCCGTCCGTCGCGCACTCCCTCCAGGTAGATTCCGACCGCGCGCGTCGCGGTGTCGGAGGCCATCACGTCGAGGTAGTCGGCGGCCTCCAGCACCAGCGCATTACCGATCGACGCCGACATGCCGACCTTGATTGCGCGTCCCGGAGCCTGCATGCAGAAACTGATTGCGTGCGTTCCGCTCTGCGAGATGAAGCACACGTCGCCCGGTTCGCCCGCGCGCAGGTTCGCGGAATTGAGCAGCCCCAGTCCCGGGTTGCACAGGCCCATGCAGTTGGGGCCGACCAGCGCGATGTCCGAGCGCGAAGCGACCTTTTTCAGTTCCGCTTCGAGTTCCACTCCGATCGGATCGCCGGTTTCGGAAAAACCGGCGGTGAAGAATCCTACGCCTGCGACCGCGGCCGCGGCGCATTCGGCAAGCGTCTGCGGCGCGACCTTTCGCGGAACGGACGCGATCGCGTAGTCGATCGGTTCGCCGATCTCGGACACGGCGCGGAAGTTCCTGATGCCGAGCGCCTCGATCGCGGCGCCTTCCTTTGCGTCGGGCTGCACCGAAAAGCGCTTGCCTTTGAAGTTATCGAGCGCACGGAGCCACATGAAATCGCGCGAGGCGCGATCGCCGATCACAACGGCAGTGCGCGGCTTGAGGGCGCGCCGAAGTTTTTCCTGGCGGCGAGCTTGAAGCGCTGCCGCTTCTGCGGCCGGCAATTGCCCGTGCGCGGCGTCTTTGACCTCGCGCTCGAGCAGAATGCGGGCGTCGAGCACGCTCAGCCCCGACGCATAGGCGGCGATCGGGTTCAGGTCCATTTCCCTGATTTCCGCGCGACGCGCGGCGAACTCGGATATCCGGACCAGCAATTCCGCGATCGCGTCGCGGTCAACCGCCGCCCCGCCGCGCACACCGTCAAGCAGCGCAGCGCCGCGCAGCTCCGCGAGCATCGCGCACGCCTCGCGCTTGTCGATCGGCGCGATCCGGACCGCGGTGTCCTTGAGCACTTCAACGAACACTCCGCCGAGACCAACCATCACCATCGGACCGAACTGGGGATCGCGCGCGATGCCTGCGAGCAGTTCCAGTCCCGCCGCCGCCATGGCCTGCACCGCGACGCCTTCGAATCGCGCGTCGGGAGCCTTTTGCGAGAGATTTGCGCGAATGCGCTCGAAGGCCTCGCGCACTTCGACCTTCGAAGCGAGGCCCAGCGCGACGCCGCCGATGTCGCTCTTGTGCGTGACATCCGGCGAAAGCACCTTGAGCACGACGGGGAAGCCGTGCCGCTCGGCCGCTGCCGCCGCTTCGTCGGCGCTGCGGGCCGGCTCGGGCATCTGGGTTGCGATGCCGATCGCTTCGAGGATCCGCTTGGATTCGATTTCCGAAAGCGCGCTGCGGCGCTCGGCCGCAGCATGCGCGATGATTTCGTCGACGATGTTCCCGTTCACAACTTCCGCCTTATAATCGAGAGTTTGGGTTGATAAAAATCCAGCCAGCCCAGCCGATCTTTTGTACCAGTTGATAAGTTAGTCCGGGTCGCATTTGCAAGCGCGATCGTGTCGAACTGGATGACGACGTTTGCGCGGTGAGCCGGTGCGGCGAAGGTTGTGCGGCAGAGCATAGAAGTGGCGCGAGCGAACCCCGTCAACCACGCAGCGTGAATAACGGAACACTCCTCTCTGTCAGCAGTGATTGAAGGCCGAGCGCCAACTCATTCAGCTTCGCCGAGCGTCGTCATCGCGGCGGTCGCCGGCTCAAGCCAGAATCGGATCTGATCGTAGACCGCAGAATGGTTGAGAAGCCGCAGGTGGGTCGTCATCCCCAAGTGGCTCTTGTTCGCGGCTCGAAACGAAACGCGTCTCGTGGGCTGCACGGCGCGACCCAAGGCGCTTGGAAATCTCACCAGCATGTCTCCGAGAATGAAGCCGAGCGGATCGCTCGGGCTTTCCGTCACGGTTGCGGCAACGAAGTAGTGCGCCGCAGAGTCGAGAAACGGGATGTCATGGCGATTGTCCTCCAGCAGAGCGTCAGCATCTCGTCCCTGCCAATCCTCCTCGACCAGATAGCCAAAGCGCAGGTCTTTGATCCCGTCGCTGCGGCCGTTGACGATGTTCGCGATCGGCCGCGTCAGGTCGGACAGGTTCAAGATCCATCCCATCACGTTCCCGAGCTTCTCGAGCGGCGCTCCAAGATGCGGGGCGCCGAGGCAGAAGATATGGCGAACGGAACCGATCCAGCCGTTTCGACGTTGCTTGCCCTGATGGCACCCACTTCGCGCGACCAGCCCGCCCATACTGTGGCCGACGAGAACGATCTCCTCCACAACGACGGGCCATGCGTTGATCAGCTCTTCCATTTTCTCGGCCAGTAGCGCGCCGTTTTCCGAAACGTGGAGACCGGAATTGTAGCGGAGATAGAGCGGCGTGTAGCCGAGGTCTTGCTCAAGAAGCGATCCGTAGGTCGTCTCGCGGTCGCCGTATTGTTCTTCCGAGTAAAACCGCCACATCTGCTCGTTGCACGAGAGACCATGAACGAACACGGCGAGCTTTCGGGTGGCGCCCGGGTATGTACGGCGCAGAGTCTCGGCGTCCAGGGCGACGGTTCGACCCTCATGACGAAACTCCATGCGGGTCCGCAAACCGTTTCTATTCCGTTCCAGATGGTCGCCCATGAACCCGTTCAGCGCGCTGATGGCGATATCCAGGGGGGCGGGCAACGGCTCTTCTTCGGCGGGCTGTGTCTGTTCGAGCGGCGTTAGCGCTAAGTCGGCGGCAACCCCGGCCAACTCCATCAGGCTGCGAAGGCCCCAGTAGACACCGCCCGCGATTCCGTCGTGAAGCATCCGAACCGCAGCCGCCGGGACACGGGTCACCGGGTCGAGTTCGAGCGCCTCGAAAGGACGCCGGGCGATCGCGGCATGAATCTCCTCAACGGTCGTTGTGCCGCCGTTGACCGCGCTTACGAAGAGGTCCTTGAGCCCGCGAACTCCGTCGATATTTCGCATATGTCCTCCGGGCAACCATAGAGCCGGCGGCATCTCGCACGCAAGGCGCCGAGCGCAGAAAACTCGAAAATAATCCACACGTTGCGTCCGTTCCGGGTCATTGACTCTAATTACTGCCTCAGAGCCTTGCGCCAAATCATAAAAGAATATAAGTCTATCATCTTACTTGGCTATTGGTTTCCGGAGAAGAAAGCATAACCGAGCGATGATCGAGTGCATCTAGGAACGGAAAAATCACGAGCCTTTCAGAAGCAGGAGGCCTCCGATGCCGCATTGGTACGAAGATAATTCACGATCGATCGGGCATACGCCGCTGGTGCGGCTCAATCGCGTCACCGACGGCGCGCTGGCGATAGTTCTCGGCAAGATCGAAGGACGCAATCCTGCCTATTCCGTCAAATGCCGAATCGGCGCCGCGATGGTCTGGGATGCGGAAAAGCGCGGCCTGCTGGGTCCCGGCAAGGAGCTGGTGGAACCAACCAGCGGCAACACCGGTATCGCGCTCGCGTTCGTCGCGTCCGCCCGCAATATACCGCTGACTTTGACGATGCCGGATACGATGAGTATCGAGCGCCGCAAATTGCTGATTGCTTACGGCGCAAACCTCGTATTGACCGATGGCGCGCGGGGCATGAACGGCGCGATCGCGAAGGCCGAGGAAATCAAGGCGTCGGCGCCCGATCGCTACGTTTTGCTTCAGCAGTTCAAGAATCCCGCCAATCCCGCCATCCACGAAGCGACCACCGGGCCGGAAATTTGGGCCGACACGGACGGCGCGGTCGATATTTTCGTGTCGGGGGTCGGCACCGGCGGTACCATCACGGGAGTCTCGCGCTACATCAAACGAACCGAGGGCAAGCCGATCATCTCGGTCGCCGTCGAGCCAAGTGCCAGTCCCGTCATCACGCAGCAACGGGCCGGCCAACCGCTGAAGCCGGGTGCGCACAAAATCCAGGGCATCGGTGCGGGGTTCGTGCCTGAAAACCTGGACCTCTCGCTCGTCGATGAAGTCGAGCAGGTCACCAACGAAGAGGCGATTGAATACGCGCGGCGGCTGACACGCGAAGAAGGAATCCTGTCGGGCATTTCGTGCGGGGCCGCCGTCGCGGTGGCCGCGCGCATAGCCAAGCGCCCCGGTAGCAAGGGCAAGACCATCGTGGTCATACTGCCCGATTCCGGCGAGCGATACCTGAGTACCGCTCTATTCGAAGGCATTTCTCAAACCAGAGGGACTGCCGCGTGAGGATCTCAGCCCAACGCAGGCCGTTCTTGACGCGAGACTATCAAAAAACATTGCTTATCTTATAAAGTCGGGTAAGTGATCGAATCGATCCATTGGGGAAGGTAATGGCAGACAGCAATTCCAACTATCGGCTGGGCACTCTTGCGCTTCACGCCGGACAACAGACGGATCCCACCACCAACGCACGGGCCGTGCCGATCTATGCGACGACCAGCTACGTGTTCAATGATACCGAGCACGCGGCGAACCTGTTCGCGCTCAAAGAGTTCGGCAACATTTACACGCGGTTGATGAACCCGACCAACGACGTGTTGGAGAAGCGGCTGGCTGCGCTCGACGGTGGCGCCGCGGGGCTGGCGTTTGCCAGCGGCCAGGCGGCAATCACTGCGTCCCTGCTGACGATCGTGCATTCGGGGCAGAACTTCATTTCCGCCAACAGTCTATACGGCGGGACGTGGACGCTGTTCACGCAGACGTTCAAGCAGCTCGGCATTGAGGTCCGGTTCTTCGATCCCAAGCGGCCCGACGAAATCAGCAAGCTGGTGGACAAAAACACCCGTGCGGTGTACATCGAGACGCCCGGCAACCCGAAGAACGACGTGCCGGACTATCGCAAGATCACCGACCTCGCGCACCACCACGGCCTGCCCACGATCATCGACAACACGGCGCTCACTGCGGCCCTGTTCCGTCCGATCGAACACGGCTTCGACATCGTCGTGTATTCGACGACGAAGTTCATCGCGGGCCATGGCGTCCACATCGGCGGCGCGATTGTCGATAGCGCCAAGTTTCCGTGGGCCAAAGAGCCGGCCAAGTGGCCGGAATTCTGCGCGCCCAGCCCGTCGTACCACGGGATGGTGTTCGAGGAGGCGCTGCGGCCCATCGGCAATATCGCCTACATCCTCCACATCCGCACCCACTGGCTGCGCGACACTGGCGCCTGCCAGAGCCCGTTTGGATCCTTCCTGACGCTGCTGGGACTGGAGACGCTGCACCTGCGGATGCAGCGGCACTCCGAAAACGCGCTGGCGGTGGCGAAGTTTCTGGAAACGCATCCTGCCGTGGAGTGGGTGAATTATCCGGGTCTGCCCAGCCATCCCGATTACGCCAACGTGAAGAAGTACCTGCCCGACGGCCAGGGTGCTATCGTCGGCTTCGGCATCAAGGGCGGCAAACAAGCCGGCGTCAAGCTGATCAACGGGGTCAAGCTATTCAGCCATCTGGCGAATATCGGCGATGCGAAATCGTTGATCATCCACCCGGCAACGACCACGCACTCGCAACTCACGGCTGAAGAGCAGGTCCAGACCGGCGTGACGCCCGAGTACGTGCGTCTGTCGATAGGTATCGAGGACGTCCGCGACATCATCGCGGACCTCGATCAGGCGCTGAAAGCTTCGCAACGGTAAACGAGCCGGTGGAAAGACGTGCCACGCAGCCGCTCGCCCATCAGGCGAAGGTGGGGCAGGGCGATTTCGATAGCAGCGACGCGGTCCGTTCCGCAGCGCCGCTGCTGCATGCCAGGCAGGTCACCTTCGACACTCCGCTCAAGCTGGAACTCGGCGGCGAACTGCCCTCGGTCACCGTAACTTACGAGACCTACGGGAATCTGGACGAGGCGGCCGGCAACGCCGTCCTGATTTGCCACGCCATCAGCGGCGACTCGCACGTCGCCCGGCACGACGACGCGGATTTTCCCGGATGGTGGGATATCGTCGTGGGACCGGGCCGCTTCATCGATACCGACCGCTATTTCGTCGTCTGCGCCAACATCCTCGGCGGATGTCGCGGCACTACCGGACCCAACAGCATCGACCCGCTCACCGGCCATCAGTATGCGGCGGACTTTCCCACCGTAACCATTGCCGACACCGTCGAAGTGCAGCGGCGGCTGATGGATCATCTCGGCGTCGGCCGGCTGCTGGCGGTGATCGGCGGCTCGATGGGTGGTCATCAGGCGATCGCCTGGGCAACCCGCTATCCCGAACGGGTCCGTGGATGCGTGGCGATGGCGACCTCGCCCCGGCTGACCAGCCAGGCGCTGGCGTTCGACGTGGTCGCGCGCAATGCGATCATGCACGACCCGCGCTATCACGGCGGACGATACTACGGAGAGCAGGGGCCGGCGGTGGGCCTGGCGCTGGCGCGGATGCTTGGGCACATCACGTACCTGTCGCGCGAATCGATGACCGCGAAATTCGGCCCGAGCCGCCTGCGTCCGCGGCAGGTCGCCACTGCGTTCGAAAAAAAGTTTTCGGTCGGCGCTTACCTCGGCTACCAGGGCGACAGATTTGTCGAGCGGTTTGACGCGAACAGCTACGTCACGCTGTCGATGATGATGGATATGTTTGACCTGGGTGACACGCCTGAGGCGCTGCAGACGGCACTCGCGCCATCGCAGTGCCACTGGCTGGTGGTGAGCTTCAGCAGCGATTGGCTTTTCCCGCCGGAACAGGGCCGCGAGATCGCCGACGCCGTGCTGGCGCTGGACAAGCCCGTTTCGTATTGCGAGGTTACCAGCTCGAGCGGCCACGACGCGTTCCTGCTCGCCGACAGTGTCGAGACTTACGGGGGGCTGGTCCGCGGCTTCTTTGCCAATCTTTCCGAAACGCCGAAGGTCGTCGAACGTAATCAGAAGCCGGCGCCACCGCCATCATCCGGCACATTTTTCCAGGGCGACCGCGTGGACCTCCGAATCCTGGTGGACCAGATTCCGCTCGACAGCAGCGTCCTCGACCTGGGATGCGGCAGCGGCCAACTGATGTCCGAACTCGTCGCCAGGGGCCAGTCCCGCGTCGTGGGCGTCGAGGTGGACGAGAAGGCCGTGCTCGCGTGCGTATGCCGCGGACTGAACGTCATCCATGCTGACCTCAACCGCGGATTGACCGGCTTTCGCGATGGGCAGTTCGCCGTGGTAGTACTCTCGCAGGCCTTGCAGTGCATCGCCGACACCAAAGGCGTCCTGCGCGAGATCACCCGCGTCGGTGGGCTTGGCATCGTCAGCTTTCCGAATTTCGCCTATCGCAAGCTGCGGGAGATGTATTACGAACTGGGCCGCTCACCCAAGCTGCCGGGGCTTTACGGCTACGAATGGTACGACACCCCGAATCGTCGGTTCGCTTCGATCGTCGATGTTCGGGAGCTCTGCCGCACAATCGGCATCCGGGTGCTGCGCGAGATCTGCCTGAACAGCGAATCAGGTCAGGAAGTCCACGACGACCCGAACCTGAACGCCGACATCGCAATGTTCTTCATCAGCGCCTGATGGGTTCCGCTATGCGATGCAGGCCATGTTCGACGAATCAAACGCCCGGCTTTCACTAGTGCACGAACTCACCCTGCCCGCCCTTCGACCACGGATCGTATGAGAGGCAGAAGCGAATCCGATCGGGGATCGATGGGTGGTCATAGAACATGAAGACCTCCAGGCGACTCGGCTCGGGATCCGCAAGATCCACGTCGCCCAGAACTTGGAACGCTTGCGCCGCCACTTGGCCTGAATCCGGCGTCAGACCATGCGTCACCTCAAGTCCGTATTGGTCCGCTTGATGTTCGAAATGACGGCTGACGGCGTTCGTGACGGGATTCAGAACGAAGACAAAGATCGTCAGGAGGAGTAACAAAGCGGGAAGGGATGCCCAATCATCCAGGCCGCGGATCCCCCACCCGCCACCCCATCGGATCAGCATCCAGCCCACGCACCGATAGCCCAGATAGAAGACCACGAACAAGGCCGCGGCGCCAAATGCGAGCAGCTTAGGGATGTGATAGAGTACATAGTGACCGGTCTCGTGGCCGGCGATGAAAACGATCTGTGGGGTCGTCATTTTGGCGATCGTCGTGTCCCACACCACGATGCGCTTCGAGCCGTCAATGCCTGTCACGTACGCGTTCAGCGCAGTCGATTTTTCCGCCGCGCCCATCCAAAACATCCGCTCGCTCGGTATGTTCTCGCCGGCCCGGTGCACCATCTGTTCGAGCGCGGCCGTGAGCGCCGGATCCTTCTCCACGAGCGGCGCGAACTTGTGGAAGAGGGGATCAACAACCAGCGGCTGAAGGAAAAACATGAACAGTGCGATCGGAAGCGAAACGAGCCAGAAGTAGAACCACCAGCGACGCGGACTGCTCCGAATGACTGCGTAGAGAATCATGATGAAGATCGTCCCGACGATCACTGAGACGAGTTCCTGCTTTCCCCAGTCCAAGCTCCACGACCTCCATCCTTGCACCGAGATTCCGTACTTTTGCGAGACCCAATTTTGGTAAATGCCCGTGGGCAGTTCGAGGACGCCCATCGTCAGAATCAGGAGCGGCGAAAACACCATGGCTTGGAGAGCGCGCCTCAAGGACGAACGCTCGGCCCAATCGCGATACTTCGGCGCAAGTTTCCACCGCAGGATCAGCCAGAGTACGACCAGCCCGTACATAAAGCTGATGATTCTGAACCGGAAATGAATCCGGCTCAGTTCGCGCGCCTTTTGGTAGCGGTCCGGCGCAAGCGTGTAGGCGGTGATCTTCTGGGGCGCCTGCTGGGACGCGACGCCGGGTGTGGAAGTCGGCGCTGCGGTTGAAATCGGCGAGCCCTGCTCCGCAACGAAAGAGAGCGCCTGAGATGGCGGCCCGGCAGCGCGCGAGGGATTCGCGGAGAGCGCAAACGCACAGGCCGCAAGAACGACTGTGAGTCTTTTCATCTTCGGCCTGGGTCAGCGAGCAACGTCTTGGCGTTTTTCAGGTCGGCAGTGTCGAAGCCCTCGGTGAACCAGTTGCAGCCAGAATTTCCATCTTGAATCCTGATTCAGCCTCCGATGCCGCCCGTTCATATCCCGGCGCCGTCATCGAACTCCTCGGTGCGCACCTGCGCCTGCGTGATGTTGCTTCCGGGCGGCACGCTGCGCGTGAGCCAGACGTTGCCGCCGATGGTCGAGCCGCGGCCGATGGTGACTCGACCGAGGATCGTCGCGCCGGCATAGATCACGACGTCGTCTTCCACGATGGGATGTCTGGGGATGCCTTTGATCAGCGTGCCGTCATGGCCAACCGGAAAGCTCTTCGCCCCCAGTGTGACGGCTTGATACAACCGCACGCGCTGGCCGATGATCGCCGTCTCTCCGATGACCACGCCAGTACCGTGGTCGATGAAAAAACTCGCGCCGATCTTCGCCCCCGGGTGGATATCGATACCGGTTGCCGAGTGCGCAAGCTCCGAGATGATGCGGGCGAGCAGAGGGACACCCAGGAGGTAGAGTTCGTGAGCGAGGCGATGGTGGGTGATGGCCCAAATGCCCGGATAGCAGACCCGTACCTCTTCGACGCTCTTGGCCGCGGGGTCGCCCTGGTAGGCAGCCAAAATATCGTTCTCGAGCAATGCACGCACCTTCGGCAGACATGCGGTAAACTCATGTGTTATCCGGATCGCCTGCCGCGCTCGATCGCGACTGTCCTCGTGCGGTTGCCGGGATGCAAATTGCAGTTCCAGGCGCACCTGCTTGGCCAGCGAACGCAGCGCCGCATCGAGCGTCTGCCCGACAAAGTAATCGATGCCCTCGTCGGTAAGATCCGGCAGAACGAAGTGCGTAGGAAAAAGCGCCGCGAACAGGCCGTCGATGATGCGCGCCACCGCCTTCCTCGATGGCAGCGGGGCGGCCTCCTCGCGTTTGCCTCCCTCTGGCGATCCAGCGCGGGAGGCGCGCAGCTCGGCGACGATCCGGTCAAGGTTCCAATCCGACCCTGCAATCCCGCCTTTATCGTCTTGCTCATCTCGCGAGTTCATTGCCCGCTCCATTAGTTATCAAAGAGACCCTCAAACAGGGCGGTACTCAGGTACCGCTCGCCGGAGTCGGGCAGTATGACGACGATCGTCTTGCCCGCGTTCTGCGGACGTTTGGCCATCCGCGCGGCCACCGCCACGGCGGCCCCGCTCGAAATACCCGAGATTATCCCCTCCTCGCGTGCAAGGCGCAGCGCGTAATCGATCGACTCCTCGTTGGTGACCTGCTCCACTTCATCGACGATCGAGAGGTCCAGATTTTCAGGCACGAACCCCGCACCGATGCCCTGGATTTTGTGCGCGCCCGGCTTCAACGGTTGGCCGGCCCGTTGCTGCGTGATGACGGGACTCGCACTCGGCTCGACGGCGACCGAAATAATCGGCTTTCCTTTGGTGCGCTTGATGTAGCGCGAGACTCCGGTGATAGTGCCGCCGGTGCCCACGCCTGATACAAAAATATCAACGGCGCCTTCGGTGTCGTTCCATATTTCCGGCCCGGTCGTCTTCTCGTGAATCGCGGGATTCGCGGGGTTCTTAAACTGCTGTAGAAGGACGTAGCGATCAGGCGCCGACGCCCTGATTTCCTCGGCCTTCGCGATCGCTCCGTTCATGCCCCGCGCGCCCTCGGTCAATACCAACTTTGCGCCGTACGCGATCAGCAGTTTGCGGCGCTCGATACTCATCGTATCGGGCATCGTCAAGGTCAGCGGGAGATTACGGGCCGCGGCGACGAAGGCGAGCGCAATCCCCGTGTTCCCACTGGTCGGCTCGACGAGTTCCTTGCCGGGGCCCAGCAGGCCACGACGTTCGGCATCCCAAACCATCGCGGCGCCGATTCGGTCTTTGACGGAATAGGCGGGGCTGCGCCCTTCAACCTTCGCCAGCACCGTAGCCGCAGCCCCATCGATGGTACGGTTGAGCCGTATCAGCGGTGTGCGCCCGATGGATTGTGAATTGTCCTCGTACCAACCCGGCATGAGGTCCTCCTTACAGTCTGGGGCCCGCTCGGCGTGCGGCGCCATACAATAAATCTATACTTAAACAATTTTGACACGAAAACTAATAGTTATACGGCTGGCGGAGCTGACTCAAGCGGGCCAGAAAACTAGGTAATCTTTCCCCTCCTACTAGGTACTTTTCCCCTGCGATCCGGGTGATTTTCCGATTCACCTCCCTGCTCCTTTGCTTCAACGTAGATAGCAATTGGCGCGCATCGCTCGCACAGAAAATTCGCTGCGTAGCGAAGCCAGCCAGGGATCGGAAAGAGGCAATTGTCGAATCTGTCAAATAATGGTCACGCACCGGTTGCAACCGTCGAGTCGGCTGCGAGCGAAGGAATCCGCTCGAGAATGCCGGCGGTTCAATGGGAGCAGGGACTGCACATGGAGGCACTAGCCAATCTTGCGCACGAGCTTCGCTCGCCGTTGCAGGCGATCCTCGGCTATCTCGACATCCTGCGCCACGAGTTGAGCGAAGCAATTGACGACCGCCACAAGCACATTATCGAGCGCATGAATGCCAACGCGCACGACCTCGCCCAAACTGTCGAAAACGTGATGGACTTTTCGGTCGCGGACGCGATGGCTGAGGCGGCATACGAAGAGGAAATCCGCCCGCACGATCTGATTGGAGAGCTTGCTCCGGCGCTCGAAGCTGCCAACGATTCAAAAGGCCTTGAAATCGGATTCGATCTCGAAGCCGCGCCCACTGTTTTTCGCTCGCGGCGCCGGCCAATCAAGTCGATATTGCTCAACCTCGCGGTCAACGCGATCAAGTTTACCGATCGAGGCAGCGTCACTATCGCGATTCGCCGGGCTGTAACATCCCAACGCGGCTCCGCAGTTGAACTGGAGGTCCGCGACACGGGACCCGGCATCGAGGCCGAGATGCTCGCGCAGGCATTCAAACGCTGCGCTCAGCTTTCGCACTCGAGCATCCGCAGTCACCGCGGAATGGGCCTGGGCCTCGCCGTTGTTCAGCGCAATGCGGAAGCGCTCGGCGCAACGATTATCGTCAAGACCGCGCTTCCGCGGGGCTCCGTGTTTATCGTCATAATCCCGATCGCGGACCCAATCGCCAAAGCGCCCTATCAGATCCGCGCCTAAGCGACCTGGCCGAAGGGGGGGAAGGCCAAGGGCACAAGCGGGTGCGGGTCGATCCGATGCCGCCGCCTGCCGCGTTTTGGTGCAAGCCATTCCATTGTCGATGACGTTATTACGGCGGCTGAAGTAGTGCCGCGCGAGCGAGGCGTTTAGCGGTAGTGACGCATCAGGCCGACCACGACCCCGCGAATCGCCAGGTCGCCCTCGCCGACCATGATCGGTTGCATCGCGGAGTTGGCCGGCTGCAACCGGATCTGTCCGCCCGATTCACGGTAGAACTTCTTGACCGTCGCCTCGTTGCCGATCAATGCGACCACCGTCTCGCCGTTGTCGGCGCTGTCGCGGCCTTCGACGATTATGTAATCGCCGTCGCGGATGCCGTCTTCGATCATCGAGTCGCCCTTCACCCGCAGACAAAATGTATCGTCGCGCCGGATGAACTCGTCGGGCACGCTGATGGTTTCGTTGTTCTCGACCGCCTCGATCGGCGCGCCCGCCGCAACGGTGCCGAGCAATCGGATCGCCTTGGCCGCTCCATGCTTCTCCGACGCCGCGACTTCGAGCGCCCGGCTGTGATTGTGCTGGCGCTTGATGAACCCCTTCTGCTCGAGGTTGTGCAGATGCTTGTGCACGGTGGCGAGCGACGACAGCCCGAAGTATTGGCCGACTTCAGCCAGCGTGGGTGCGTAGCCGTGTTCCCTGATATAATCGTTCAAGTAGTCGATTAGCTGCTTCTGCCGCTTGGTCAGCGTTGCCATTGGGTCTTCTCCCCCTGCCATTCTGCGATGTGAGATGATGGCGAAAATCAGGCGAAGATGCAAGCGCGCAAGCCTCAATGATGCAGGGACGGTTTCGCCGTCTCGACGCAGCGCATAATCTCAACTACGACCTGAATCCGATGGCGAAACTGCGAATCCAATTCGAAAATGGCGACCCCGAAAAACTAGTCGAGTTCGACCCTGCCAAGGCGCCGTTTCATCACGACGGCAAGCCGGGCTCAATACTCGACGTGATGCTGGGTCACGGTGTCCATCTCGAGCACGCATGCGGCGGCAATTGCGCGTGCACGACCTGCCATGTGATCGTGCGGCAGGGATTCGACAAGCTCGGCGAGTCCAGCGAGCAGGAAGAAGATCTGCTCGACAAGGCGCCGGGGCTCACTCCTACTTCACGGCTGGGATGCCAGGCCGTCATCGAGGATCCCGACGCGGAAATCGTCGTCACAATCCCGCGCTACACGATTAACCAGGTCAGTGAGGCTGCCGAGGAATGACGGCCGATCCGCTTCCCGCCGGTGCAGGCAAGCGCGCGGCGCCGAATGCCCGGGTCGAGAAGATTTTCGATCACGCGTCGGACACCCGCTCGCTTTTTCTCTCGCTCACCAGCGGCAAGCATCTGCGATTTATCCCCGGCCAGTTCATCTCGATAACGATTCCGCTCGGCGACGAAACCCGCTCGCGCCCGTACTCGATCGCGTCGGACCCCGAAGACCGCGGCCCATTGGAGATTTGCTTCAATCGCGTCGCGGGCGGGCGCGGCGCCGGGTGGATGTTCGAGCGGCGCGTCGGCGACACCATCGATTTCAGCGGGCCGTTCGGCGCCTTCACGATCGATCGCGCGCCAGAGGCGCAAGCCGGCTTTATCGCGGAGGGCACGGCGATCGCGCCGATTCGCCCGATGCTGAAGCGGGCGCTCGCTTCATCGTCGCGCGAAGGTGCGCCGCCGAAGATCCACTTGATTTACGCGGCGCCGGATCGCGAGCATATCCTGTACGCCGCCGAACTCGACGAGCTCGCGCGGACCGCGCCGAATTTTTCGTACGAGACCGTGATCGCGCCTCCCGAAAAAATCTACGATCGCCTGTTCGAGTTGGCGCAGGCTCGGTGGGTCATCGGCGACGCCGATCGTACGCGCCAGTTCTATATCTGCGGCGTCGGCAAGGGTGTGATTCGATTGCGCGACCTGCTCCGTGGGGCAGGCTACGAGCGCCGCGCCGTGCACTACGAGCAGTGGTGATGCTCGGCGCTGCTTCGCGAATGCTGAAAGCTCTCCGGCAACAAGCGCCGGATACTAAGGAGCGAACCCGGAAAGCAGACTAATCGCACCCGGGTGCCCGTCGATTCTCACGCCGCGCGCAATCGTCCCCTCGCGCTCGAGTCGGCGCGCCGCACCTTCGACCAGCGCCGGATCGATTCCCAGGATTCGTGCGATCGCGCGCTCAATCCCGAATGCCGCTGTCTCGAAATATTTGGCGACAATTACATACGCCGCCTGCATCCGCGTGAGCGTCCGGGCCTCGGCAATCGCGTCGGGCCATCGATGCTCCATCGTGTCCCACACGTAGCTGAACGGGTCGGCGCGCTCGTCCACTTTGAGCGCGAGAAATTTTTCCTGCAGCTCCGCCATCGCACGGTCGAACACCGCCCGCCGCGACGGTTGCGCATAGCCGCTCGACAGCTTCAGCACTCGCGTCTCGGCCGCGCCGCGCTTGGAGAGAGCGTCCATCACCAGTTTGCCGCAATGCGACAGTCCCCCGCGTTCGTAAAGCTTCCGATAGCCGCCCGGCTCGATGCGAACCTTAAGAAACGCGCCCAGCATCCCGCGCGCGATGAAGCTCGGGCGTCGCGCGATCGCTTTGCCGTAATAAACCGCGCGGCGCTGCGGCAACGCGTCCTTTATCCGCCACGTCATCCCGATCGCGTAGTCGTGCTGGATGTGCTCCGGCATTATGGGTTCGCGCGTTCCTGCGATCGCCTCGCGCAGGCACGGCACGCCCATCCCGGCCGTGAATCCGGTGCAAAATCCGACCTCGTCGATGAATTTGAGCGCGCTCTTCTCGCTGGTCACGCGCCGGCTCGCGACACGCCTGAAGTGAACGTCGCGATGGCGCTCGAGCGCGTCGAGAATCCCCGGATTGTCAACCCCGACGGCCGCGATCATCCCAGAATTCGCTCGACGCAATCCGCGAAGATCCGCCGGTAGTTGGTCTTCACCGCAAGTCCGCGCGTGATTCCCTCCAGCCCGACCAGCGCGCGGATCAGAAATACGCTGTGCGCCGGCGATTTGTAGAGCCGATTCTCGAGCGCAAGCTCGCCGACCTTGGCCGCCTTGCCGACCGTATCGTATTCGAGCGGATCGACGGCGCGATCCACCCTCATCGGCTCGAACAAAATGTGGATGATTCTGACCATCGGCGCCGCATCCTGATTGCGATCGAGGTAACCCAGCTTGACCATCGCCGCCGCCAGCGATTTGTCGTCGCCGCTCAGAATCGCGCGCGCGACTTGCAGGTTCGCCTTGCGCACCGGTTCCGGGAAACGCCGAATCGAGCCGAAGTCGAGCACGCCCAACCGCGGATGATGGCTCACCAGGTAGTTGCCCGGATGAAAATCCGTGTGCAGCATCCCGAATTCCAGAATCTGCCGCCACGCGAACTCGTGAATCTTGATCGCGACCCATTCGCGCAATTCAAAATCGACCTCCGGCCCCATCACGTCTGCCAGCGGATAGCCGTCGATGTACGTCATCGTCAGCACGCGCCGCGAACTCAGCTCCTTGATGAAGTGCGGAATCATGATTTCGCGGTCCGCGCCTAGACGCCGGCCGAACTCCACCATGTTGCGCGCTTCGTTCACGTAGTCGAGCTCTTCGCGCAGGCGCTGATCGAGTTCCTTGTACACGGCGCCGGTGTCGATCTGCTGGCGCATCACGTCATGGCCGAGCGCCTGCAACGTGCGCAGCAGCAGTTTGAGATTCTGCAGATCCTGCTCGACCGTATCCTCGACGCCCGGATACTGAACCTTCACCGCGACGTCGATACCGTCGCGCGTGACCGCGCGATGCACCTGTCCGAGCGACGCGGCGGCAAACGCGGTCTGGTCGAAACTCCTGAAGAGCGCTTCGGGCCGCTTGCCAATCTCACTCCGAATCTGTTCCGAGATAGTCGCGTAGCTCATCGGCGGCACGTTCGATTGCGTCGCCCGCAGCACGTCGAGCGCCTCGCCCGGCAGCAGGTCCTTGCGAATCGAGAGCATCTGGATCATTTTCATGAACGCGCCGCGAAGCTGCTTGGAGCTCTCGACAATTCGCTGCGCGTTGCGGATGTGAGTTTCCAGCAGCTCGCGATCGCGCGCGGGCGCGCTCAGAAACGGCCGCCGCAGTTGATTCCACAGGTAGCTGGAGCCGACTTGCGACGCGAGCTCGCCCATCTTGATCGCGCGGCGCGCGCGCCCGCTGGTGATTGACGTGCGTTTCGCCATCAGTGGCCGTCGCGCTCGATTCCGACCCGGTTGATCAGCGTCGCCGCCAGCGCCGCGCCAAACCCATTGTCGATGTTGACGACAGTTACGCCGCTCGCGCACGAATTCAGCATTCCCAGCAGCGCGGCCAGCCCGCCCATCGATGCGCCGTAGCCCACGCTGGTCGGCACAGCGATCACAGGTTTATCCACCAGGCCCGCGACGACCGACGGCAGGGCGCCTTCCATGCCGGCGACGACAACAAGCACGCTCGCCTCGCGAATTACTTCGAGGTTCGCAGTCAAGCGATGAATTCCCGCGACGCCGACGTCGTAAACCCGCGCGACCCGATTTCCGAACAGCTCGGCGCACAGCGCGGCTTCCTCGGCGACCGGAATATCGGAAGTGCCCGCGCTCAGCACCATCACGATGCCGCGTCCCGACGGCTCGCGGCGCCCCTTCACCACCGCGCCAATCCGCGCGTCGCGATGGTACACCAGTGCGCGAATCTTGCGTTTGACGATGCGCGCCTTGTCCGCGGCCAGCCGCGTGATTATGAGATTCGTTCCTGACGCGAGCACGCGCCGTCCGATCGCCGCGAGCTGATCCGCCGTCTTGCCCTCGCCGAAAACTGCTTCGGGAATGCCGCGCCGGATGCTCCTGTGGCTGTCGAGCTTGGCAAATCCAAGATCCTCGAACGGCAACTCGCGGATGAGTTTGAACGCCGCGCCGGGAGTCATGCTGCCCGCGGCAACACCGTCGAGGATTTGGCGGATTCGTTTTTCGGTCATCGCCGCTTGAGAAGTTCGGGGCGGATCGGATGCGCCAGCGTCAAAATCAGTTCGCGCACCGCCCGTGCGTCGCTGCGCGTGACAGTGATCGTCAACTCGCCCTCGATTAATTTTTCGCCGGGCTTGGGAATATGCCCGAGTCGTTCGACCACCAGCCCACCGATCGTAGCATACTCATCCGCCTCCGAAAGCTTGAGGCCGAAGCGGTCGTTCAGTTCCGCGATCGGCGCGCTCCCGATCACGGACAGCACGCGCGGACTGACTATTTTGGCCAACTCCTCGCCAAGGTCGTGTTCGTCCTCGATATTGCCGACGATCTCCTCGATCAGATCCTCCAGCGTCAGAATTCCTGCCGAGCCGCCATACTCATCGACGATCACGGCCAGATTTTCCCCGGTGCGTTGCATCGCCACCATCACCTCGTCGAGCGGCATCGATTCCGGAAAATAACTGACCGGCCGCATCACGTCGCTCACCGGGCGGCTGAGATCGGGCGCTTGCAAAAGATCAAAAACATGAACGACGCCAACGATGTCCGTGATTCGACGCCGGAAGACCGGGATGCGGCTGAATCCCTCGCGGCGGACAGTTTCGATCGCCGCCGCAAGCGAGGTTTCCTCCGGGACCGCATCGACACCGACCAGCGGCACCATCGCCTTGCGCGCATCGGCTTGCGAGAAGCGAAAGATTCGGCTGATCATCAGTTGCTCGGCGGGCAGGATGGCGTCGTGCGGCTGCTCGGATGCGTCGCTCGGCCGTCGCCGCATCAAGCGCGCTAAATCCTCGCGGCTCAGGAACACGCTCCCGGCATCGGGCGGCACACCCGCAAAACGGCGAAGCAATCGGCTCAGAACAGTCTCTGCGCCGAGCAGCGGCGCGAGCACGGCCGCAAGGAAACGCAACGGCCGCGCGGCGAACAGCGCAAACGCGTGCGGATTTCCAAGCGTCAGCAGCTTCGGTATCCATTCCCCCAGCACCAGAGTAATCGGCGTCAGAATAAATGGCGCGAGATAAACCAGGTGCGGCCGGATTTGATGCAGGAAGCTGGTGAGCAGGACCGCCGCGACAATAGTGGCGAGATTGGTACCGGTCAGCGTCAGCGCCAGCAAACGATCGCGATTGCCCAGCAATTCGCCGAGCATTCGCGATCGCTCGTGCCCGCCTTCGCTTCCGGCGCGAACTTTCAAATCGTCCGCCGAAACCAATGCGATCTCTGAGGCGGCGAAAAACGCCTGCACCACGAGGCACCCGGCCAGCGCGACGATCAGCCCGACCGTCGTCATCGATGCAGCCTCACCAGCTCGACGGCCGCGCCGCGCACGCGCTCGATGGTGGCTTCGAATTCTCCGAGCCTCATCTTCTCTCCCGCGCGCGGCACGCGCCCGAGCTTGCGCAGGATCAGGCTGCTCAGCGTCTTGCCGCCGCCATAGGCTTCGATAACGCGGGCCGGAGCGAGCGCGTCCGCCAGCTTGCCCAGCGCGATTGCGCCCGACGCCGACCATTCGTGGTCGGATATTTTCGTGAGCTCGGGAATTTCGCTTTCGAACTCGTCGCGAATCTCGCCGAACAATTCCTCGAGCAGGTCTTCGAGCGTCACCAACCCCAGCAAGCGGCCGTACTCGTTGACCACCAGCGCGATCTGGAAGCGCCCGCGGCGCATCTCGTCAAATAAATCGGCGAGCAGCTTGCCCGGCGGGACAAAATACGCCGGCCGCACCAGGCGCTCCACGCGCGGCGGCGATGGCTCCAAGCGGCGCGCCGCGAAATCCTTGGCGTGCAGAATTCCGACGATGTTATCCTGGCTGTGGCGATAGACCGGCACGCGCGAGAAATTTGCGTGCGCGATTTCCGCCACCAGCTGCGCCACCGGCATCTCGATGTCGAGCGAAAAGATTCGCTCCCGCGGCGTCATCACCTCAGACGCGCGCCGCGCGCCGAAGTCGAACACGCGATGAATCATCGCACGCTCGGCGGGTTCAACCTGTCCCTGGTTCTCGCCGAGCCTGAGCAGCGTCTTGAACTCCGCCTCGGAGACCGGGCCCGGGCGCGGCGCTTGCTCCAGTGGCGTGAAATGCCGCGCGAACGGATGAACAAAATCGGCGAGCACCGCCAGCGGCCGCGCTGTGATCCACGTCAGCGCGGCCGGAAATCCAAGTGCGAATGTCTTCGGCGTAATGTCGCAGAACAAAAGTACGATCACGAGCATCGCCGGCGCCGCGACGATCGGCCCCCATTTATCGCCGAGCCACGCCAGCAGAATGATCGTCGCCAGGCAGTCGGCGAAGATGTTGCACGCTTCGTTCAGCCCGATGATGACCATCAACGACTCGAGCGGCCGGCGCATCAGACGGTCGAGCGCGTGCTGCACGGAAAGGCTCATCTGCTCGCGCGTGTGCTCCAACCGCGCCATCGAGAACAGCGCGGTCTCGGACGCGGCCAGCGTGGCGCTCAGCACGATAAGCGCCAGGACCGCGAGAGGCAGCATGAACATCATCGCTTCTATCTAGCCGCGCGATCGCAGCTGATCCCATCCTGCGATAGTCGGCGCGCTAGCACCAATCACCTTCACGCGCTTGCCCCGAACGATCGCGCCGATTCGCCGCACCCCGACGCGCAGGCGGCGCGACAGTTCGGATTCGCTATGGCCGGGCCTCGCGCAGAAGATCAGTTCGTAATCCTCGCCGCCCGTGAGCGCGTGCACGAGATTGCCGCCCATCAGCGCACGGTACGCCGGCGAGACCGGGATTCGCGACGCGTCGATCTCGGCGCCGACGCCGCTTCGTTCGAGGATGTGACCCAGGTCCTGCATGAATCCGTCGCTGACGTCGATCGCAGCCGGCGCGGGCCTGAGCGCCGCCAGGCGTTGCCCGGGATACAGCCGCGCTTGCGGACGCAGAAATCGCTCGACGAGATATTTTCTTGAGGCGCGGTCTTTTTTCGCGTTGCCGCGCGCCTTCAGCTTGCCCGCCAGGATGCGCCAGCCGAGCGCCGCATCGCCGAGCGTGCCGGTCACGAAGATCTCGTCGCCGGGACGCGCCGTATCTCGTCGCATCGCAGCGCTCCCAACCTCGCCGAGCATCGCGATCGTGATCGACAGCTCGCGCGCGCGCGTAATATTGCCGCCCACGATATCTGTGGAGGCTTGGCGCGCCGCATTGCGCAGCCCCGCGTAAATCCGTTCGAGCGTCCGCGCTGCAATTCCCTCGCGCACGGCCAGGTTCACGACGCAAGCAGTCGGACGCCCGCCCATCGCCGCGATGTCGCTCAAGTTAACCGCGAGCGCGCGCGCACCAAGCGCTTGCGCAGTGCCCCATCGCAGATCGAAGTGAACATTCTCGACCAGGCTGTCGATCGTAAACAGCGTCCGCCCCCGCGGCCGCGAAACAATTGCGCAATCGTCGCCGGCGCCGAGGATCGTGCGGCGGCTGAGACGGATTCCCGCGCTCAGTCGCGCGATCAGTTCGAATTCGCTGGACAGTTTGCCGGATGCGTCGGGCAGTTTGCTCACGGCGTGCGCGCTTTCGGCGGTTGCGCTTCGAGCGGCAATTCCGCGACCAGCGTCAGGCCGCGCCGGCCGTCCGCGAAGCGGGCCTCGACCCGGCCGCCGGCCGCTTCCGCCATCGCGCGCGCTATATACAGTCCGAGTCTGGGCGCCGCGCCGCGATCCTCGTTTTTGCTGTGGCGCTCGAACAGCGATTCCAGTTCCGCCTGTGAAAGGGACGGGCCGCTGTCGGTGACCTCGACCGCGATCGATTCGTTTCGCATCCGCGCGCGCAACACGACTTCGCCGCTCGCCGTCCTTGCGATCGCATACGCGAGCATGTTTCTAACGATCCGCTCGAAATGACGCCGGTCGAGTTTGCACGCCGGCAGCCGCGCGATCTCGATGCGTAGCTTCAGGCGCCGCCGCCGCGCCTGCAGGGCGCAATCCTCCGCGACTTCGCTGAGCACCTGGTTCGGATCCAGTTCGGCCGGCGCCGGGATGACGTCGTCTTCCTGCACCTCGTAGTAGTCCAGCACGTTGCTCACCACCAGGTCCATGTTCCACGCGGTCGCGGCGATTCGTTCGAGCAGGTCCGTCCGCTCCCTTGGACTGATGTTCGCCTCCTCGAGCAGACTGACGTAGCCGCTCAGCGCCGCGACCGGACTGCGAATGTCATGCGCCATCGTCGCGATTTGCGTCTGCCGAAACCGCGCGGCTTCCTCCAGATGCTGCACCTGTTTTTTGAGGCGGCGGCGGAATCGGCCGATGAAAATCGCCGTGTATTGAGCGAAGATCACCGCTGCGATCAGACCCATCCATCGGTACGTCCCAAATGGCGTTTCGATCGGCGCCAGGTACTCGCCCGCCGCGTAGGCCAGTAGCGATGTGACAGCCATCGCCAACTGCCAGCGCGTGCCCCAGCTCACGAACGCCGCGGTCGCCAGTGGACATAACATGATCGCGACAAAGCGCGACTCGGGGTCTCCCGTCGCTCGGCTGATCAGGATGAACATCCCGATCAGAAACAGGATAAACAGCAGGGTCAAGGATTTCCAACGGCGCTTGAATGAGCGCGTCCACGTCAGCCCGAAGAACAGGCAGGTCGCGCCCAGGGTCAGCCAGTGCAAGCCAATCCCCGGCGCATTCCTTCCCCACTCATGCTGATCGTACGCAAGGTACGCCAGCAGCATGAAGATTCCGAGCGCGCCGCCGAGTTTCAGCACTCGCAGCGATTCCTCGTCATCCTCGGTCCAGTTGAATTCCGAAGCGGCGCGGCCGGGCTCGGAATATGTCAGCCCGAATGAGCCGTTGTTTTTGCCGTCCTCCGCCAATCAGGCTCCCCCGGCATTTTTTCCGCAGCGTGTAACTGCTTTCATGATTACCAATAGCCTGACTTCAGCGCCGGGTTGCATCAAGCGCCTTTTTTATCGCGCTCAACGCATAATCGACCTCGTCCTGCATGATCGTCAGCACCGGCGCAAGCCGGACAACGTTGTCCGCGTTGAGCGTCCAGTTCAAAACCACCCCGCGCGCTAAAGTCGCCGCCACAAAGCGCCGCGCCAGCGCCGCATCGCGAAACTCGATACCCACCAGCATCCCGAGCCCGCGCACTGCCGCGATTTCCGGCGCGCGCATCCCCAGCAGCCGCCGCACGATCTCCTTGCCAATCGTCGCGGCGCGCTCGAACAGACGCTCGCGCACGATCACGTTCAGGGCAGCCAGTCCGGCCGCGCACGAAAGCGGATGGCCGCCGAAGGTCGTGATATGTCCCAGCGGCGGATCGTGCGAAAGCGTGCCAAGAAGCTCGTCGCGGCCGCACAATGCGCCCAGCGGCAGACCGCCGCCGAGCGCCTTGGCCATTACGACCATGTCGGGCACGACGCCAAAATGCTCGAGCGCGAACAGCTTGCCGGTGCGGCCAAAGCCCGTCAGCACCTCGTCGAAGATGAGCATCGCACCCGCGCGATCGCATCGTTCACGCAGCGCGCGAATGAATCCGGCCTCCGGTATGCGCACGCCGCCCTCAGCCTGCACCGGCTCGATGACCACCGCCGCGATCGTCGAATCGATTTTCGCAAGCGCCCCCTCGTCGCCGAACGGCAGATGCCGCACCGGCCCGGGTAGCGCGCCGAACGACTCGCGCATCGCGCGATTTCCCGCCAGCGCAAGCGCGCCCATCGTGTCACCGTGATACGCCCCGTCGAACGCCACGAATCCCGCCCGGCCGGTGAACTTGCGCGCCACCTTCAGCGCACATTCGATCGCTTCTGCCCCGCTGTTGGTGAAATACACGCGCTCGAGCGGTCGCGGGAGAAGCTCGGTGAGCCTTCGCGCCAGCATAACCTGGCTCTCGATTACGTACTCGCCGTACACCATGACGTGCAGATGGCGCCGCGCCTGCTCCCCGATCGCGGCGAGCACCTCGGGATGTCCATGCCCGAGGGCACAGACGCCGATCCCCGCGATGAAATCGAGATAGCGCCGCCCGTCCGACGCGACCAGCCACGAACCCTCGGCGCGCGATATCTCCAGCCCGATCGGTGCGTCGGAAGTCTGCGCCAGATTCTGGCGGAAGAAATCGCCGAGCTCACTCATCGCGCTCCAACCATCATATCGATGAACCCGCCTCCACCGTGGCGCCAATCAAGCGGCGGCGATTGCATCTCACCGGGTGCGCACACGTACGGTATCCCGATCGCTGCGACGGTTGCACCTATGTCGGCGGCTTCCGATTCATCGCCAGCGACCGCCATCGCTTCGATCCGTCCCGATACATCCGCGATGCAATCGCGAAATTCCCCGAGATCTCGCACTCCGGTCACGTGCACCGTCCTGAACCCCGGCGAAATTTTGAATGAATCCTCCAGGACCGCCCTCGGCGCGAACAAGCTTGGCCTCGGCTCGAAAACCACCGTCCATTCAAGTCCGCGACCCTCAAACAGCTCGACCGGCTCGCCCGCAATCCGCCGCCAGCGCGCGCGCTCCCGCACTCCGCGTATTTCGGCGGCGTCGCGCAATGGGATTTTTGCCGGCGGCATCGATTCCCCGATACGTTCGAGCGCCGCTGACATTCGGATCGCCAGGTCTCGCGCTACGCCGCCGGCAGGACTCACCACGAACACGTGATGGAGCGACAGGCAGCCCAGCTGCTCGAACAATGCGACATCGCGCGCGAGCAGCTCCGCGACCCTGTCGATGCGCGACGGATCGGTAGCACTCGGCGCGACTACCGCGGCGCTGACCCGGCTGCCGAATCCGATCACATTGGGTCGGTTGTGAAGCGACTCGATCGTCAGGTCGTCGCCGTACGCCACCACCCGCTCGCAATTCGCAATCAACGCCGCGGTCAGATCGGCGCGCGCGCGGCTCCAGTGGAGGACCTCGATGCGCGCGCCGGCGTCACGATCGATCTCGGCCAGCGTACGCGCAAACTCCGCGAAAAATATCGGCTCGGCCGAGGCGGTTTTGATCACCACCCCTGCGCCTGCCACCAGCGCGATCGCGATCTCATGCATCCCGGCGCCGGCAACGTTGCCTGCGGCGATGAATCCGGCCGTCTTTGGCCTGTCGATCCCGCCGCTCGACGAAACCCGCGCGGCGATCGACTTCAACGCGTCGCTTGTGAATGGTTTCAGCAGCGCGTCGATCGAGTTTTCGAGGATCGCGACGGAATACCCCGCCGAGCGCGCGATTGCGGCGATCGTTTCGCGTCGGCGCGCGTAATCCCGATCGCGCCAGAGTTCGAACGCGCGCGCCAGTGCCTTGGCCATTCGATCCGCGCCGGGGTTGATGTCTTCTGCTCCGCGCACGCGCGCGGCTGCCGATGCTATATCCGATTCGACTAGCCGTGATGAATCGAGTCCGGCCGTGCCGCCATCTCGCATGCGCACTTGCGCTTCGCTCGACGCCGTACTCACGCTCATCGCGGAGCCTCCACGCGCTCTGGGGTCACTCCCGTCCTGCGCGCCGCTTCAGTCGCGGAGAATTGCCCAATCGCCAGCGCGCAGCCGCGAGCTTCTCCCCCGTTCGCTCTGCCAAGCACGCGAACCCGGCCACGCTCGACCCACCCCAGGTCTTCCGTCATGACGGCGGACACCGAGCCGACGTTGGCCAGATCGAAGAACGTCAGCAGTCCGATCTCCCCGTCCGGCATCGGCCTCAACGTGACCGGATCCCGCGCCGTCACGCGCAGCCATGGTGGCGGAATTTTGAACCGCTCTTGCGTATTCGACACGCCGGGGCAATTGAATGCCGTCGCGTCGTAAAGCTGCGAGCACAATTCCGTCATCCCATACTCGTTGACAACCATCGCGGGCGCGATCGCGAGCAATTCGCCGGCCCGCCCGATCACCTCCGGGGCCTGCATCGGTACGGCCTGCCCTTTCGCCCCGCCGGTGTCCATCATTCGCGAACCCGGAGCGAGCCGAAGCTTCACGCCGCTGCTGCGAAGCTCGGAAAACAGCGCCGCGAATGCCGCCGTGGTGCCCAGGATGCAGACCGGTTCGCGCCGCGCCTCGGCGTCGGCAAGAAACCCGGTCGCCGCTTCAACATCGATACGGTCGCGCGATGCGACCGCCAGATGCGTGCGCGTCCCGAATTCTTCGATACACCAGCTGATCATCGCCGCCAGCGACGATTCCGCCGTCGCGTCCGCGGTCGGATGCATCGCGAGAATCGCGACTCGCCGAGCGTCGGGGAACAGCATCGTGCGCAGATGAGCGATCGCCGACGCGCGATAAATTTCGGGCCGCGCAACGATATGGCGTCCGCGGCGTTCCCGCCCCTGCGTGGTCCCGCTGGTGAGATAAATGGCTGCTTCTGCCGATCGCGCGGCTCCGTCGATCGCAAGGTCGGCGTACTTGAATGCGAGATTGCTGACCGCCGGGACGTCGTCCACGATCCGCACCGCGTCAGGATCGACGCCGCGCCCCTCGCAGTAGCGCCGATATGCGCCAACCGCCTTGAATTGATGGCGAAAAACGTCCAGCGCAAGCCGCTGGAACGATTCAGGCTCGGGCCTGTGGATAAACGTGAGAACCTGCTCGTAGATGGACATCGGATTCGCGCCACGGGCCGACGGCGCATGATAATGGCGCCACCGCGCGCGCCCATTCAATCCTGCTATCTTGGCGCTGCCCCCTTTGGACTGAAAAATACCCGTATTTACGCGGCTCTCAAAATGTTCTACACTCCGGCTGGTTGTGGGTGGCGGGGATGCCTCGGTGGCGGTCAAAGGGCCGGATAAGCGGGGCCTCGGCAGGTTACGCGCTTTATTTAACAATGCCCTCCAACGTTACCCCAATTTGGGATGTAACCAACTTTGCCATTGCGACGTACTTTTGCTAAACGCTTTGCCATCGGATTCTAGGAGAACCATCGCGAAATGAAGAAATTCGCCGCCGGCGTGATGCTAGGCTTTGTTGCCAGCTGGGCTGTTGCTTTCGCTTCGTCCAACGTGAGCCACAATGGCAATTTCTGGAACCGCCTCAATGGCGCCGCCAAGGACGGTTACGTCAATGGCTATTCCGATGCGATGCGGGTGAGCGTCGGCAAACTCGACGTCCTCAATTCCGCCGCCGATCTGTTTCATTGGAAGGGCGCCCGCCGCATTATCCATCAGCTCTCGGGACAGCTCTCGATGGGCCAGGTGACTGCGAATCAGGCGGTCAAGCGGCTCGACGACTTGTATTCGAATCAGAAGTACAGCGAGCTCGATCTCGGCGAGGCGCTGCAGACGCTTTCGATTCGCGCCAATGAGACCGCGATGCCCGATGCGCCGGTGAAGAGCGCGAAGTAAAACCATTCGACTTTCTCATCTGAGGCGGTCTCGTCACGGGCCGCCTCTTTTTTTTCGGCACACACCCTCAACGATCGCGCTTGAAACGGCAGGTCCGCGGTCCTAGCCTAATTCGCGGGACATCCACGTGAACGCGCCTGTATTTCTGCTCGAAAAAGTTCTCCGCGCCACCGTTGGCGTTCACTCGCATATTCCATCGACGCATGTCTCGACCGCGATTGGCCTGGGCACCGATCGCCGCGGCACCGGCACCGTCGTCAGCCCCGACGGACTGATCCTCACGGTTCACTACCTGTTGCTCGGCGCGCAAAACGTGATCGTCACGATGCCCGGGGGCGAGCAACTCGAGGCAAAGATCGTAGGCAAGGATTACAGCACCGGAATCGGCCTGCTGAAGATCGATTGCGGCAAAATCCCCTGCGTGGAAGTCGTGTCGTCGGAAAAATGCGTCGTCGGGCAGGAGGCGTTCACCGTCGCGAGTCTCGGCGGCGAGAAGCGATGCGCTGACTGCGGCATCATCACGTATCTCGGTCCCTTCGACGCGGTCTGGGAATTCATGCTCGACAAGTGCGTCTGCGTCACCGCCTCGTCGCTGAACATCGGGATGAGCGGCGGACCGATCTGCAATCTTCAGGCGCAAGTGATTGCCGTTTCATATTTGAACTTCGCCGACCTGAGCCGCGCGATTCTTGGCGTGCCGGGCGAAAGTTTCCTCGCCGTCCGCGATGAGTTGATCAAGCATGGCGGGCGCATCACCGCCGCACCGCGCGCCTGGCTCGGCGTGCTCTCATACACGCTGCGCGACCACGTTGTGATCGCGGGCGTGATGCCCGGCGGTCCGGGTCAGAAAGCCGGCCTGCAACAGGGCGACCTGGTTATTTCGATCGATGACGCCGACGTGGACAGCAGGCGGGTTCTCTACGAGGCGCTCCGCAACCATCGGCCCGGCGAGAACATCAATCTCAAGGTCCTGCGCAACAATCGCGTTTACCAGCTCGATATCCCCGCCATCCGCGCCGAAGATTACTTCGCCTAGCTTCCCGGACTATCAGGCGCTCGAAAAGTAATACGCCGGCCGGAGGACAAGGGTCGATGGCGTCACGGCATTTCGCAGGAACCCGACCGGTTCAGTGCGACGCGTTTGACGGTGCGCTCAGATCGTCAAACCAGCGGCGGATCCTCGGTATGGAGTGATAAGCCGTCCCATTGTGATCTTCCGGGCCCACAGATACGGCTTCGACATGGCCGCCGCGGCTCAGCGCCTCTCGCACAAAGAACTTTGCATTCTCTGGCGCAACATCCACATCCTTGTCGCCGTAATAGGCGCGAAACGGCGCCTTCGGGGCCCAGGCATAGGCCTCGTTCTCCCGGGCTGCATTCAGGAACCAGTGCGGCTGCTTGCGGTCGAAGGCGGTGAGAAATTCCGGCGTGAACAGCTCGCGCGGATTTGTCGGCAGGCTCTTGGCAAGGTCGTCGGCGTGATCGCCGTCGAGCAGGATCCCCGCTTTCGCTGCGCGCTCCGGCTTCAACACGCTTTCGAGCGGCTGGCGATAGTATGTCGAGTAGCACAACGCGAGATTGGTCAGATAGAGTGAGTCCCCGCTGGCAGCCCCTGTCATGGCCAGCGGTAATGCGATGTCAGCGACATCATAGGGACCGGCGATGCCCGCTCCCGCTATCACATGCCAGGATGGGTTGCCCAATCCCTCCAGCGCATGCTGAATAACTGCGCTCGCGTGCCCTCCCTGCGAAAAGCCGGTGATATAGATGTCAGCATTCCACCGTCGGCCCAGATCTTTGGACACGGTCTGTGCCGCACGCAGGAAATCAAGCGTCTGATCGATTGTCCCTGGATTGTAAAAGTAGGGCTGCACCCCCTTCGAGATCCCCAGACCCAGCAGGTCCGGTGCGAGATGCAGGTATCCGCCGCCGGCAAACACGCCAGACACGAGCACGCCCTCTTCAAAGCTCGGATTCGACACCGACCTCCGGCGATCCACATTGGTGCCGTGCATGTAGAGAACCGTCCCGCGCAAGGGACCGCTTTCGGGCAGGACCATCAGGCCGGACAAAAGCATCGACCTGCCATCGACCATCGACCAGTAACTAATGCGATAGAGATCTATCCCATGCGAGACCGGCACGGCTTCGCGCACTCCAGCGAACCAGAGAAAAAGCCGAAGCGCGACGGCTGGATAGGCAGCCACATGTTCAACGCGGCAAACCGATCCCCGGACTCGCGGCTCATCGTGATAGACCGGCAACCGGCCCGGTTCGGATCCGCACCTCGCAAGCATGAGCAGCCCGAAACATGCGGCGAGCAATCGCTTCATGTAGCCCTATGACACTCCATCCGCCGGGCTTTTTCGGATTCAACCGCGGCGATTCAGGCTTCGCCCGCTGCCCGTGGTGGCTTTTTCAACCGCCGGCTGGACGCACTACACGTCCTTGAAGGCAGCCTTCTTCTGCGAGGCCTCTATCGCCGCCTGCGCCGCCGCCAGCCGCGCGACCGGAATCCGATACGGCGAGCACGACACGTAATCCAGCCCGAGGCGATGGCAGAGCTTGACGCTGGCGGGATCGCCGCCATGCTCGCCGCAAATCCCGATCTTCAATTTCCGGTTCGCCTTGCGCCCGCGCTCGATCGCGATTCGCATCAACTCGCCGACTCCGGCCGGATCGAGCTCCGCGAACGGGTCCTTCTTGTAAACTCCGGCGCGAATGTAGTCGGGGAGGAATACTCCCGAGTCATCGCGCGAGATTCCATACGTCATCTGCGTCAGATCGTTGGTCCCGAATGAAAAGAATTCCGCCACCGCGCCGATCTGATCCGCAACCACGCACGCGCGCGGCACCTCGATCATCGTGCCGATCGTGAATGGCACCTTGATGCCGCGTTCCTTGAACACCGCGGCCGCCACTTCGCGAATCTGCGCCGCCAGGATGTCGAATTCCCTGCGCTCGCCGATCAGCGGCAGCATGATTTCGGGCATCGCCTTGACCCCTTGCTTGCGCAGCTCGCACGCCGCCTCGATTATCGCGCGCGCCTGTGCGTGGTAAATCTCGGGAAAGCAGATTCCCAGCCGCGAGCCGCGAAGCCCCAGCATCGGATTGACCTCGAACAGCCTGTCGCGCACCTGCTTCAGATGCTCCAGCGTGGTGCCGATTTTGGCGGCCAGGTCGCGCATCTCGCTGTCCTCATGCGGGAGAAATTCATGCAGCGGCGGATCCAGCAAACGGATCGTAACCGGCAAACCCGCCATCGCTCTCAGGATTCCGATGAAGTCCGCGCGCTGCATCGGCAGGATCTTTTCAAGCGCGCGCCCGCGCTGCTCCGCGTTCTCCGCCATGATCATTTCGCGCACGGCCGAGATTCGCTCGGGATTGAAAAACATGTGTTCGGTGCGGCACAGCCCGATTCCTTCGGCGCCGAATTCGCGCGCGATCCTGGCGTCGTTGGGAGTGTCGGCGTTGGCGCGCACTCCCAATTTGCGTTCCGCGTCCGCCCACGACAGAAATTTCTTGAAGAACGACGGCATCTCGGGATCCACCGTCGGCACGCGGCCCTCGATCACTTCGCCCGTCGATCCATCGAGCGTGATGTACTCGCCGCGGCGGACTACCGTGCCGTTGGCCGATAGCGTGCCGGCGCCGTAGTCGATTTCCAGCGCCGAGACTCCCGCCACGCACGACTTGCCCATCCCGCGTGCGACCACGGCCGCGTGACTGGTCATCCCGCCGCGTGCGGTGAGAATTCCTTCGGCGACCTGCATCCCGTGGATGTCTTCGGGCGAGGTCTCCAGCCGCACCAGGATTACTTTGCGGCCCGACGCCGCCACGGCGACTGCTTCATCGGCCGAGAACACCACTTCGCCGTTGACCGCACCCGGCGACGCCGGCAGTCCGCGCGCGATCACGTGTTTTTTGCTCGACGGGTCCAGCCGCGGATGCAGAAACTGCTCGAGCTGTTCGGGCTCGACGCGCTTCAACGCCGTCATGCGATCGATCAGCTTCTCGTCGGCCATATCCACCGCGATTCGCACTGCGGCTTGCGCCGTTCGCTTGCCGGTACGGGTCTGGAGCATGAACAGCCGATTGCGCTCGATCGTGAATTCCATGTCCTGCGTATCGCGAAAATGCTTTTCGAGCTGCGCCGAGATCTTGAGGAATTGCTTGTAAACGTCCGCAAAGCTTTCCTCGAGCGTCGAATATTGCGCCGCACGCTCGGCCTCGCTGATTCCCGCGCGCGCGGCCCATTGGCGCCCCGCCTTCAGGCTTATCTGCTTTGGGGTGCGGATGCCGGCGACGACGTCCTCGCCCTGCGCGTTGGGCAGATACTCGCCGTAGATTCCTTTCTCACCGGTGCCGGGATCGCGCGTGAATGCGACCCCGGTGGCGCAATCGTCGCCCAGGTTGCCGAACACCATCGACTGCACCGTGACCGCTGTGCCCCAATCGCCCGGGATATTGTTGATTCGCCGGTACGTGATCGCGCGATCGTTGTTCCACGAGCCGAACACCGCGCCCACCGCCATCCACAGTTGTTCGCGCGGATCCTGCGGGATGTCGCGGCCAACCCGCGAACGAATCAGCGCCCGGAACTCGCCGACCAGTTCCTGCAAGTCATCGACCTTCAGGTCGGTGTCGCTCTTGACGCCGCGCGCCGCCTTTTTGCGATCGATAATTTCCTCGAACGGATCGGGATCGTTCTTGTTCTCCGGCTTCAGCTTGAGCACCACGTCGCCGAACATCTGGCAAAAGCGCCGGTACGAGTCCCACGCGAAGCGCGGGTTGCCGCTGATTTCCGCCAGCCCCTTCATCGTCTCGTCGGTAAGACCGAGATTCAGCACCGTGTCCATCATGCCCGGCATCGAAACGCGCGCGCCCGACCGCACCGACACCAGCAACGGATTCTTCGCGTCGCCGAACGTGCGCCCGAGCGCCTTCTCGATTCGCGCCACGCCTTTCGCCACGCCTTCGGTGAGCCCCTTGGGATACTTGTGGCCGTGATCGTAAAAATAGTTGCAGACCTGCGTCGAGATCGTGAAGCCGGGCGGCACCGGCAGCTTGAGCCGCGCCATCTCGGCCAGGTTCGCGCCCTTGCCGCCCAGCAGATTGCGCATCGCGGAGCGTCCTTCCGACACGCCCGCACCGAAAAAGTAGATCTCAGGATGAATCCGACCCATGTGAAATTGTCTCTCCCGTCTCCGCATCATGCGGAAAAATTTTGTAAAGTTATGCCGGCTCCGCAGCCGCCGGGCGCGTCCAGCCTATTCGATCGCCGATCTCTTCGACCAGCCTCGCTATCGGCACCCGATCCTGCGTCATCGAGTCGCGATCGCGAACTGTCACCGTGTCGTCTTCCATCGTCTGATGATCGATCGTCACGCCGTAGGGCGTGCCGACTTCGTCCTGGCGCCGATAGCGCCGGCCGATCGAACCCGCTTGATCGTAAGCAACTGTGAAATGACGCTTCAGCGCGTCGCGGATCGCGATCGCTTTCTCGGGCTGTCCCGCCTTGCGCAGCAGCGGATAGACGGCAACCTTGATTGGCGCGAGGCGGGGATCGAGCCGCAGCACGATTCGCTCCTCGTTATCGACCACGTCCTCGTCGTATGCGTCGAGCATGAACGCGAGCATCGCGCGATCGACCCCCAGCGCGGGCTCGATCACCCACGGCCGAAAGCGCGTCTTGGTGTCCTCGTCGAAATAAGTCAGCTCCTTGCCGCTGAACTTCGCGTGCTGATCGAGGTCGTAGCTGCCGCGCTTGGCCACGCCCTCCAACTCGCCCCATCCGAACGGATACAGGAACTCGATGTCGGTAGTGCCGCTCGAATAATGCGACAATTCATCGGTCGCGTGTTCGCGGGCGCGCAGATGCTCGCGCTTGATTCCGAATTTGACGTGCCAGTTGAATCTGAAATCGACCCAGTAGCGATACCACTTCTCTTCTTCCGCGCGATCGGGACGAACGAAAAACTCCATCTCCATCTGCTCGAACTCGCGGGTGCGGAAAATGAAATTCTCGGTGGTGATTTCGTTGCGGAACGACTTGCCCTGCTGCGCGACGCCGAACGGCAGCTTCACGCGCTGCGTATCGACGACGTTCTCGAAGTTCGAGAAAATTCCCTGCGCGGTTTCCGGGCGCAGATAGACAACCGCCGCGGTGTCTTCGACCGGACCCATGAACGTCTTGAACATCAGGTTGAAGTTGCGCGCCGGCGTCAGTTCGCCGCCGCATTCGGGGCAGACGCCGCCCTTGATGCGATCGGCGCGGAAACGCTGCTTGCAGTTTTTGCAATCGACCAGCGGGTCGGTGAAATTCTTGAGATGACCCGACGCCTCCCAGGTGCGCGGATGCTGAAAAATCGCCGAGTCCAGCCCGAGCACGTCGCTGCGGTACTGCACCATCTCGCGCCACCACGCCTCCTTGACGTTGCGCTTGAGCTCGACGCCCAGCGGGCCGTAGTCAAAGGTGGATCCGAGTCCCCCGTAGATGTCGCTCGTTGGAAAAACAATTCCACGGCGCTTGCACAGGTTGACCAGTTTTTCCATCGTGACCGCGCGTTTGGCGGCGGGCACTGCGTTTTCCGCGGACAACAAAAAATTCCTCCTAAATCGCTCCGACCATCTCGAGCACGCGGTTCACGTACACGTCGCCCGCATGCATTACGAGGCCGACCCCCGCGAAGACCTCGAAACCCTCTGTCGGAGATGCTCGCAGGCTTCGGGGATATGAGTGTCGGAGATCAGGCCGATTCGCATTACGATTTGCTCCGGGCGCGCTTGCCCGCCGAGCGAATCGTGAAGCCTATCATGGCCCCGAATCCCCCGCAATTTTTATGATTTGCGGGATATTACGGCGATTTGCGCCCGCCGCCAAAGGCGTCAGCGGCGTTTTTGCAACCTCGCGCGTGCGGCATATGGCCGCTTTCCCGAAGCTCGTGCTACAAGTCCTGACCATGGGATGAGGCGGCCGGCGCGGTCGCACTTTGCGGTCGAGGAGGACTTTTTCGATGCGAATTTCGAGGCTCGTCATCTGCGCATTTGCGATTGCAGCTTCGATTGCGATTGCGGGATGCGGTCATAAGCTGGTCGCGCACAACGGCGAAAGCACCGTCGCCGTCTACCCCGACGAGGACACGTTCACGAAACTGAACGACTTGAAGAGACAAGGCCCGGTCGGCGGCGTGATCGGAGGTGTCGGCGAAGGACTCGCCGCCAAGCAGGTTGACAACAACACTCCGGTGCGGATCATCAACAGCGACGACAAAGGCTCGCAGATCGAAGTGCTCGACGGCGCGTTCAAAGGCACGCGGGGCTTCGTTCCAAGCGACAACGTGCACTGACGCGCCAGCAGCGCTACAGTGCGTTTACACCGCGCTCGCCGGTGCGGATGCGCACCACCTCTTCCATCGGCATCACGAAGATTTTCCCGTCGCCGATTCTGCCGGTTCGCGCCGCGCGCTCGATGGTCTCGACGACCTGCGCCGCCAGCTCGTCCGAAACAATTATCTCGAGCTTTACCTTGGGCAGAAAGTCCACGACGTACTCCGCACCACGGTACAGCTCGGTATGCCCCTTCTGACGGCCGAATCCCTTGACCTCGCTGACCGTGAGACCCTGCACACCGATACTCGACAACGCCTCTTTGACCTCGTCGAGCTTGAACGGTTTGATGATCGCCTCAACCTTCTTCATAAGTCTCCTCTCGGTCTCTTCTCAGACTGGCCGCGCGGGACATATGCCGGCCGACACCGCATCCTCTATTAACCATTCTCCAAGGATGCCGAGGGTTCAAGACCCCCCGTTTCGCGTGCGCGTCGGGACGGCTCAGCCAAATACCTAGTCCATCCGGCGGGATTGCGGCAACATCCAGCGCAATCGTCAACGCAAGCGCGATGCCAACCGGCATTTTCCGCTGATGCGCGTTACCGCATCATAGATACCGCTCGGTGTGGCCTTCCTGGAACCTCCACAATGCTTAGCTGGCAGGCGTCCGATTAATCCACAGGCACTAGCTGGAAGCGGCGCTGTCGCTGCGCTTGGGCTGGAACCTGGGTTCCTCGCCGCGCGATAAGCGCTGGATATTCTCGCGATGGCGAAACAGGATCAGCGCCGTCATGAGGATCGCGAGCAGCAGGTAGTGATGCGGCAAGCCCAGGGCTGCGACCGTCGGCGGCGCCGCGATCGCCGCGCCCATAGTCGCCAGCGACATGATTCGGCTTACCGCAAACACCACGCCGAACACCGCAAGTGCGACCAGAATCACCATCGGCGAGATCGCGAGCCAGATTCCCAGCGCCGCCGCGCCGCCCTTGCCGCCGCGAAAGCGGAGAAACACCGAGCAAATCGAGCCGATATACGCCGCCAGACCTGTCCACGCGACAATCGCGATTGGAAACCCCGCCGCCTGCGCCACTATCACCGGAATCGCTCCTTTCAGCACGTCGCCGGCGAACGTTATCGCAGCTGCGCTCGCACCGCCTGCCCGCGCCACGTTCGCCGTCCCGATATTGCCCGAGCCGACCGCGCGCGGATCGAAGCCGCGCATCCGGCCCACGATCACGCCGGTCGGAATCGAGCCCACGATATACGCACCAACTATCAGGAGTGCTTCAATCATTTTTTTTCAGTGAATTTCCTCCACAATGTAGCGCCCCAATGGATGTTGCCTTGCCCTACTGCGAACGCAGAAAACTTGTGGAGGAAGGGCGGAAGCATTGTGCTTGGACAGCGCCGACTAGTGGAGCAACATCACTTAAAAGAATCGGGGTGACTGGATTTGAACCAGCGACTCCTGCGTCCCGAACGCAGTGCTCTGGCCAGGCTGAGCTACACCCCGTCTCCGGTTGAGCGTTAATCGGGAGAATACAGACGAGTTTTATAGCATCCGAGGCGATACCGCGCGAGTCCGCCGAAATCGCGGGGTACCGGCTCAGATCGTCGGGCGCGTGCGCCCAATCAGATCGCGCATCTCGCCCATAATCTTGCGATAGTCGGGCTTGCCGAATATTCCCGATCCCGACACGAACACGTTGGCGCCCGCCGCCTTCACGTCCGCGATGTTATCGAGCTTCACTCCGCCATCGATCTCTACGTCGATGCTGAGTCCGCGCCGCTTCAACTCGCGCCGGATGTAGCGCAACTTGTCCAGCGCGGCCGGGATCAACTCCTGCCCGCCGAATCCCGGATGCACGCTCATCACTAGGATCATGTCGAGATGGTCGGCGAAGGGCATCACCCGGCCGGCGTCGGTCTCGGGATTGATTGCGATCGACGCGCGCGCGCCGAGGCCGCGGATTCGCTGCGCCATCGCCGGGATGTCGGGGCAAACCTCGCAATGCACCGAAATTAAATTGGCGCCCGCCTTAACGAACGCTTCGACGTATCGCGCCGGCTCTGAAATCATCAGATGCGCATCGAGCGGCAGTTTCGTCATCCTGCGCACCGACTCCAGCACCGGAATTCCAATCGAGATGTTGGGCACGAAGTGCCCGTCCATCACGTCGAAATGAATCATGTCGGCGCCCGCCTTTTCGACCGCATGAATCTCTTCGCCGAGCCGCGCAAAGTCAGCGGACAGAATCGACGGCGCTATTTTGTCGGCGGGATCCATGTGTGAAGACTCGCCTCAGTTTACTACCGCATCGTCGTCGAGCTGGATAGCGCCTACTCGATTTTCGCCCTGTACGAACTATTTGCGAACCAGCCGCGCGGCGAAAAAACCGTCCAGCCCGCCGACGTCCGGCCGCGTTTTCATGAATCCTCGCGCATCGATCACGTCTTTCAGCATGCCACCAGCCGCTACGCCGCGATCGATTTCGAAATCGCCGTGGCGCGAGAGAAATCCATCGACCACGCCTTCGCCCTCTTCGGGCGCGATGCTGCAAACCGAATACACGATCGCGCCGCCGCGACGCACGAGCGCCGCCGCATTCTCGAGCATTCGCGATTGTATTGCAGCCATTCGCGCCGGATCGCCCGGCTTGAGCCGCCACTTGATCTCCGGATGCTCCCGCAAGGTCCCGATTCCCGTGCACGGCGCATCGAGGAGCACCGATTCGAAGCTCGAGGGCGCAAGCGGTACCGCAGCGGTCAGGTCAGCGCAAACAAACTCGACATTACGATGCCGCAGTCGGCGCGCCAGGCCGCGCGCGTTCTTGAGTCCGCCCAGATTGAGGTCCACCGCAATCACTCGGCCGCGTTCGCCCACCATCTCCGCCAGATGGGTCGCCTTGCCGCCCGGCGCCGCCGCACAATCCACGACCGTCGCGCCCGCACGCGGCGCCAGCATTCGCGCGACCATCTGCGACGCCTCGGATTGCGCGTGGAACAACCCCTCGCGATACCAGCGCGACTCGAAGTGCGGCGCGCTGTTCAGCACGATCGTCTCGGGCGCGCGGCCGGGTGCGCCGATCCCGAAGCTGTCCGCGCTCAGTTTCTCGATTATCTCCGCGCGGGATCCGCGCGCGAGATTGAGCCTGATCACGTTGGGCGCGGCGTCGTTGTTCGCCGTCATCAGGCGCTCGGCATTCCCGACACCGAACCAATCGACGAATCGCTCGACCATCCAGCGTGGATGCGAATACTCGACGGCAAGATAACTTTTTTCGTTTTGCTCCCGCGACGGCATCGGCGCCGTCTCACGCGTCGCGCGGCGCATTACCGCATTGACGAAGCCCGACGCCTTGCGCGCCTCGGGAATTCGTTTGGCAATGCTGACCGCAGTATCCACCACCGCATGAGCCGGAATCCGGTCAAGAAATCGAAGCTGAAAAAGCCCCATCCGCATGATCGCCAGCGCCGCGGGCTGAATCCCTTCGAGCTTGCGTCCCGTCAGATGCGCCAGCTCGTAATCGAGGCGTCCCCTCCACGCAAGCGTCCCGAGCACCAGCCGCGTGATCAGCCGGCGATCGGCCGGCGCAAAATCGGGCAGCCGCCCGCCCAGCAGAACGTCGGCATAACCGGACTCCTGATCGACGCGGTACAGAATCTCAGCCGCCGCCAATCGCGACGCGAGCCCTTCGTCCGTCCGCGAGCCCGATCGTGCGGCCGGCTTCACTTTGGCCTGTTCTTCGCTCATGCGCCGAATCGCGCGCCGGCTTCCACGCGTTTGCCGCGAAGGAAATCAGCCGCGGAAATTCTCTTTCGCCCTGCCGCTTGCAGCTCGATCAGCCTGAGTCGTCCGGTTCCGCACTGGACCACGGGATTCGGCTTCACACTCACGATCGTGCCGGGAGGTTCATCGCTTGAGCCCGAATCCTCGAGCGCGGCAGTCCAGATGAGGACTTCGTCGCCGCCCAGACGCGTCCGCGCCACCGGCCACGGATCGTACGCGCGCGTCATCCGCTCGATCTGCACGGCACTCGCAGTCCAATCTATCACCGCATCCTTCTTTTCGACCTGTGCCGTGTAAGTAGCGATCGCTTCGTCCTGCGGTGTTTCGACCAGTGCGCCGCGCGCAGCCAGATCGATCGCCTCGAGCATTGCGTCCGCGCCAAGCTCCGCGAGCTTTTCCTTCAACGTCCCTTGCGTGTCGCTTGATTCGATCGAAATCCTGCGCTGCAAATAGACCGGGCCGGCGTCCATCCGCTCGACGATCCGCATAATCGTTACTCCCGTTTCGGCGTCGCCCGCCAGGATCGCGCCTTCGACCGGGGCGGCGCCGCGATGACGCGGCAGGAGCGATGCGTGCACGTTCATCGGCGCGATCCGCGGAACGTCGAGAATCGAAGATGGCAAAAACCGTCCGTAAGCCGCCACCACCAGGAGATCGGGCGCGAATGCTTTCAGCTCGCTTAAAAATTCCGGCGTCCGAATTTTGACGGGCTTTAGCGCCGGAATTCCACGGCGCGCCGCGAGCGCGCCGACCGCGCTCGGCTCTGTGCCGAGCCCGCGCCCGCGCGGCTGGTCGGGACGCGTGACAACTCCAACCACGCGGAAGTTGGCTCTGGGAACCGTCACGAGCCGTTCCAGGATGCGGGCCGCCAAGGCCGGCGTGCCCATGAAAACGATCTTTAGTGACTCGGCGATTTTAGATCCGCACCGTGGAGGGGCGCACGCTTTCGGCCTTGCCCTCCTTGATTAACTTCTTCAGTTTGCGCTTGTAGAGTTCGCGCTTGATTCGGCTGATGCGGTCGATGAAGAGTTTGCCGTCGAGATGATCGATCTCGTGCTGCAACGCCACCGCGAGCAACTCATCGGCTTCGATCTCGATCTCCTTCTCGTCGGGCGTCCACGCACGCACCAGCACGCGCGCCGCGCGTTCCACGTCGGCAGTGTAATCGATCACCGAAAGGCATCCCTCCTCCCAAACGATCTTGCCCTCGGCTTCGACGACCCTGGGGTTGATGAGTTTCAGCAGATGCCTGCCGGGCTGTGCATGGTCGGTGTCGAGCACGATTATCCGCTTCGATTCTCCGACCTGCGGCGCGGCAAGACCCACGCCCGGCGCGGCGTACATCGTCTGCACCATGCTGTCGATCAGCCCTTCGACGTTGCCGTTGATATTCTTGACCGGGGCGGCAGGCTGCTTGAGCGAGTCGTCGGGAAATTTGCGAATTTTCAGCAGCGCCATCTCGGATACCGCGTTTTACAAATCTATCAAAGGGTAACCGGCGCGGCGAGTCCGAGCGGCGCAAGAAACGATTCCACGGCGCGGATGCACTCGGCGGGACGCTCGATTTGAAGAAAATGCGAGGTCCCCGCGATCGCTTCGTAGGGCAGCCCCAGCTCCTCGGCCATCGCGCGTCCGATCAGCGCCGGCGCCGTCACTTCTTCCAGCGTCGGATCTCCGCACACGAGTTTTACGGGCACCGGGCAATGCGCCATCTGCGGCCACAGATCCGGATTCGCAGCACTGGAAAAAACCTGCGCCTCGTATTCGCGCGGGCAGGCAAGAATCCAATCGCCGCTGGTGCGATCGTGCCGCAGCGTCGCCCGCGCCATCAGTTCGTAAGCTTCCGGCACCCATCTTTTGAAGCGCCTGCCGAACTGCCTCGCCAGTTCCATCGGATCCTTGTAGCGCTCGGGACGCCGCGCCGCGCGCGAGGCGAGCGATTCTTTGTCGGATTGCTGGAGGCCCTGCACGGGATGCCCTTCGCGCGGATAAACCGGCGGATCGAACAGCACCAGCGCGTCGAATCGCCGTCCATACTTGAGTGCATGCATCGCAGCCGTGACGCCCGACAGCGAATGAAACAGCCCGGCGGCAGGCTTTCGGCCAAGCTCGCGATTAATCGCATGCCAGACCGCCTCCATATCGGCGACGAAGTTTTGCCACGTATGGCCTTCGGCGGTGTGCAACGGGTTGTGCCCGTGGTTGCGGAAATCGAAGACGATCACTTCGTAACGCTCGCGCAACGGTCCCCAGAATGGAAAATAACCGTCGATCGCAAGCCCGTTGCCGTGACTGAGCACAATGCGCGGCGCACCGGGGATACCGTGCTGGCGGACATGGATTGTCGCGCCGTCCTTCATCTCCACATCGAACGCGTGACGCGCGCGCGGCACATGATGCATCGGTTGAGGTTCGTTCGTCTCGTTCATTCGCTCACAGCATCCTTACCGGATCGATGTCGATCGCAAGATAAATGCCGTCGCGCTGCGCCGACGGTCCAACTTCGGCGCGCATTGCGGCGATTGCCGCGCGCATCGGTTTCAATTCGCGCGATTTTACCATCACCTGCCACCGGTAGCGCTGCTTGATCCGTTCGATCGGCGCAGGCGCCGGCCCCAGCACGCGGATTCCCTCCGGCGTCGAACCCATAGCCAGCGATTTGGCGACCGCCTCGGCCGCGCGTTTGACCAGGCGCGGCTCCGCGCCCTCGATTCGCACCATCGCGAGGCGCGCAAACGGCGGATACATAAGGTCACGGCGCAGTTGCAGCTCGCGCCGCATGAAGCGCGCGTAGTCCTGATCCCTGGCGGCGCGGATGCTGTAGTGGTTCGGCGCGTAAGTCTGGATGATCACGCGGCCCGGGCGCTCGCCACGTCCCGCGCGCCCCGCGACCTGCGTCAACAACTGAAACGTTCGCTCGGCGGAACGGAAGTCGGGCATGTTCAGCGCCATGTCGGCGTTTACCACCGCGGCCAGCGTGACGCCGGGAAAATCGAAACCCTTGGTGATCATCTGCGTGCCGACCAGGATATCTATTTCGCCCGCGCGAAGCTCAGCCAGCATCCGCGCGCGCGCTCCGCGCAGACTGCTCGTGTCGGAGTCCATTCTTTCTATCCTCGCCGCCGGCATCATCTCCGCCAACGCCTGCGTGAGTCTCTCGGTGCCGAAGCCCTGCCCCTTGAGCCCGTAGCCATGGCATTCGGGGCACGTGTCGGGCGCCGCAGTATGATTGCCGCAGTAATGGCATCGGAGCGAGCGGTCGCGCATATGAAACGTCATGCTGACGCTGCAATTCGGACACGCGATCACGTTGCCGCAGATATGGCATTGTAGAAAATTGTGAAACCCCCGGCGGTTGAGGAACACCATGCTCTGGCCGCCCGACGCGAGATTTTCGCGCAGCGCAGCGGCCAACGCCGTCGAGAGCGGCACCGCATCCGGAACTTCCACTGCTTGAGGCTTCGGCTGTGCCGGTCCCGCTCCATTTGCAGGCTTGGCCGCCGCAAGCCTGCGCGCGTCGGCGACTTCGCGCCGCATATCGACGACTTCGACCGATGCCATCGCGCGATCGTTCACGCGCCGCGAAAGCCGGATCAGCCGGTACCGTCCGCGCCGCGAATTCGCATACGACTCGCTCGACGGGGTCGCCGAGCCGAGCACGATGGGGCATTTCGAAAATCCGGCGAGCGCGACCGCGAGATCGCGTGCGTGATAGTAAATTCCTTCCTCATTTTTGTACGAAGCGTCGTGCTCCTCGTCAACGACGATCAAGCCGGCGTCGTGAATCGGCGCGAAGATCACCGAGCGCGGACCGATCATCACTCGCGCCTGCCCGCCAATCGCCGCCATCCAGCTCGCCCATCGCTCCGACACGCTCTGCGCGCTGTGGGCGACGGCGACCAGCGAACCGAAACGCGCGCGAAACGGCCGCACGATCTCGTCAGCGAGCGCGATCTCGGGCACCAGGATCAAAACGTTTCGTCCGGCGGCGAGCGCTCGCGCGGCAAGGTTCAGGTAAATTTCGGTCTTGCCGCTGGCGGTGACACCCCAGAGCAAAAACGCTTCGTAGCGCCGATGCTCGATGGCCGGTGAGATCGCGTCCAGCGCGACTTGCTGTTCATCGGTGAGATCGAACTGGGCCGCCGCGACGCTGTGGGCTGTTGCGTCGCGCGCTGCCTCGATCGCGATCAACCCGCGACGCGCGAGGCTCTTCAACGCCGCGCTCGCGCCGTCGATTTCAGCCTTCAGATCCGCGACGCGCACGCCCGTGGCGCCGGCGTTGGCGATCGCGCTGAGCACTTCGCGTTGCTTCGAGCCGCGAACGCCCTCGATGCTTGCGCCTGCCGCAAGCCGCGCGATGAAATCCGCGGTATCGCGATGCCTCCCGGTGGCAGCGTCGCGGCGCTCGAGGGTGCCGTCCGCGATGAAGCGGGCGATCGCGGCGCGCACCTCGCCGGGCGGACCGATTTTCTCAAGCCTGCGCGTGGTTGCCGCGCGCTTGGCGATCGTCTCGATAATCGCGCGCTCGACTCGCGTGAACGCGGCGCGCGCCAGCTCGTCGGGGGGAGTCGCGAGCCGATACGCAGTCCTCGACTCGACCCGCGCGACCGAAGGAATCACGCTGCGGTACGCGTCCGCAATTGAAACCATGTAGTAGGACGCGAGGAACTCCATCAGTTGCAGATGCGCGCGATCGAACAGCGGCCGCGGCTCGAGGACTTCGAGGATGGGCTTCAGTTGTCCCGTCGAAAGCCGTTCGCCGACCTCGGTGACCACTCCCGTCACCATCCGCGAGCGCAGCGGCGCCAGCACGCGATGCCCCGGCTGGATGCGCCCGTCGAGCGCCGGCGGAATCGAATACGTCAGCGTTTCGAATCCGCGCGTCGCCCCGACGATCACAACATTGGCCTGCATCCTGACTCTCTGTGCGCCGCGCCAAAACCGGCCGCGCGCATGCAACTTACACCCCGCGCGAGCGATGCGGCGAGCCGCCGGGCCGCCGAGTCCCGGCTTTGCCCGATCGATCCACCGCTTTCGCGGGCGCGTCCAGTCTGGTTGAATCGGGTGATGGAGGCCCGCCCGAACGAATACGCGCGGGAGGCGACAAAAACCGATGCTGCGATTTCTGACTGCCGGTGAATCGCACGGCCCCGAGCTGGTCGCGACGGTCGAAGGCGTGCCCGCCGGCTTCGACATCGACGTTGCCGCGATCAACGCCGACCTCGCACGCCGCCAAAAGGGCTACGGCCGCGGGGGCAGAATGCTGATCGAGAAGGACGAAGTGCGGCCGGTTTCCGGCATCCGCTTCGGCAAATCGCTCGGCAGTCCGATCACGTTCATCATCGAGAATCGCGACTTCAAGAATTGGGTCAAGCGGATGTCCGCCGAGCCCAAAGATCGCGACGCGGCGGACGTCGTCACGCGCGCGCGGCCCGGCCATGCCGACCTTGCGGGCGTGCTCAAATACAACCTCGAAGATATCCGCGACGTGCTCGAACGAGCTTCCGCGCGCGAAACCACTGCGCGCGTGGCGATCGGCGGCCTGGCAAAACAAATTCTCTCGCCATTCGGGATCGACGTGCTCGGCTACGTCGCGAGCATCGGCGCGACCGAGGCCAATACTCCCGCCGCGCTGAGCATCGAAGAGCTGCGCCGCATCACGGAAGCATCGCCAGTGCGCGTGGCGGACCCCGGCGCCGAAGGTAAAATAATTGCCGAAATCGACGAGTGCAAAAAGACCGGCGACACGCTCGGCGGCATCGTCGAGGTGATTGCGACCGGATTGCCGGTCGGGCTCGGCAGTCACGTCCAATGGGACCGCAAACTCGACGGACGCCTCGCGTTCGCGCTGCTCAGCGTGCAGGCCGCCAAAGGCGTCGAGCTGGGCCTGGGTTTCAAGGCGGGACGGATGCGCGGCTCCGAACTTCACGACGAAATCGGATACGACGCCGCGCATCGTCGCTTCACACGCTATTCCAACAATTCCGGCGGCACCGAAGGCGGCATGAGCACGGGAGAGCCGATCCGCGTACGGGTCGCGTTCAAGCCGCTATCGACGCTGATGCGCCCGTTGCGCTCGGTCGATATCAAAACCAAGGCGGAAGCAGTCGGCGCGATCGAGCGCTCCGACGTATGCGCGATTCCCGCCGCCGCCGTCATCGCGGAATCGGTGGTCGCGTTTGAACTAGCGGCGGCCTTCCTCGAAAAGTTCGGCGGCGATTCAATTGTCGAGGTTACGCGCAACTTCAAAGGCTTCCTCGAACAGGTCCGCAACTACTGAAAGGCGGGCGCGCCGGACTGCGAAGACGCGCGCACCTGAATCCGCGCTGCAACGCAAATGACGCCCAAACTGATCCTCACCGGATTCATGGCGACCGGGAAAAGCTCGGTCGGCCCGCTGGTCGCGCGCCGGCTCGGATGGGAATTCGTGGACGTCGACTCCGTAATCGTCGCGCAGGCTGGAAAACCAATCGCGCAAATCTTCGCCGACCATGGCGAGACCCATTTCCGACGGCTCGAACGCGAAGTGGTCGCGCATCTGACCGGCGATCGCCGGCGATGTCCCCAGTGCCACGGGCCGTATCCCGAAGTGATTTCGACTGGTGGCGGCGTGCTGCTTGACGAATCAAATTGCGCGGTCCTCAAGCGCGTCGGCGTGATCGTGTGTCTGACGGCGCGGCCCGAAGTCGTCGCAGCGCGCGTCGAGCGATCGAAAGCCAGGCGCCCGAAACTGACCGAGGGCAGAAAATCCACTTTGGCTCGAATCAAAGAGCTGATGGACGAGCGGGCTGACGCCTACGCTCGCGCCGATGTCCAAATCGACACCTCCGATCTCACAGTTGATCAACTCGCCGATCATGTTATCTCGGCCTTCGCCGCACATGCCGCGCGACGATGCATGCCATCGGCGGATGGCGTACGATCCGCATAGAGATGCGCACCATCCGCATAGAACTCGGGCCCGCGTCGCATAACGCTCATGTGGGCGCGGGAATCCTGGACCGGCTTGGCGACCTCGCATGCGACGCCGGACTAAAGCCCGGTTCATGCGCCGTCGTCACGGACTCCACGGTCGAAAAACTCTACGCCGCGCGCGTCGAGGACACGCTTGGCAAAAGCGGTTTCGCAGCCGCCGTAATTTCGGTGCCGCCTGGCGAAGCCTCCAAATCTCTCGCGACGCTCGAGCTTCTCTACGATCGGATGACCGAGATCGGGCTTGACCGCAACAGCGCTGTGTTCGCGCTCGGCGGCGGCGTCGTTGGCGATCTCGCTGGATTTGCGGCTGCGACCTTTCTGCGCGGCGTGGCGCTCGTACAAGTGCCGACCACGGTGGTGGCGCAAGTGGACTCCGCGCTCGGCGGCAAGACCGCGGTCAACCATCGCCACGCCAAAAACCTGATCGGCGCGTTCTACCAGCCGCGGCTGATTGTCGCCGACGTGAATTCGCTTGCAACGCTGCCGGACCGCGAGTTTCGCGAGGGCCTGGCGGAAGTCGTCAAGTATGGCGCAATCATGGACGCGCCGATGATCGCGGACCTGGAACGCGACCTCGATTCGATCGTTGCCCGCCGGCCCGATCTGCTCGAACAAGTCGTCGCGCGATCGTTGATGCACAAGGCCGCCGTCGTCGGCGCCGACGAGCGCGAAAGCGGTCTGCGCAAAACCCTGAATTTCGGCCACACCATCGGCCACGCGATCGAAGCGAGTGCTGGTTACGGCCGCTACTTTCACGGCGAGGCTGTCGCGATCGGGATGGTCGCGGCGGCCCGGCTGTCCTGCTCATATGCCGGCTTCTCAGCCGACGAAGCGTCGCGTCTCCAGCGCCTGATCGAGCGCGCCGGCTTGCCGACTGCGATGCCTCCCGGATGGCACGGCGACGACTTTATCCGCGCGCTTGGTCTCGACAAGAAACGCGCCGCTGGCGCGGTCGAATTCGTGCTGCTCGACCGCCTGGGCCATTCGTTGACCAAGAGCCTCTCGATTGACGAGATCGTCGCACCTTTGCTACAAATCGGCGCCCACGGTAAGCTAGGGTCCTGAGACTCCTGACCAGTAGCGTTCCTTAGATAACTAATTGCGACGAAGATTCCGCTTGAATGTTTGGCGCTTTTATGATGTGTTTAGTATGTGCTTAGCAGAGTAAGTCGGGCTGGTTCAACCCATACAGTAGTTAAGGGCCTGGATGACCGGGTAAACGCGCGTAGCGAAGAGGGGTCACATGGATCGATTCGATGAAATGAAAAGCAGGGTCCTGACGGTGCAGGAAGTATCGGGCTACCTCCGGGTGCATTCGTCCACGATCTATAGGATGCTGAAGAAAAATCAGCTCCCTGCATTCCGCGTCGGCAGCGACTGGCGGTTTACCGTCGAGGCAATCGACAAATGGCGCGCAGCTGTAGAGTCTGGCGCCCCACTTCCCGCAAGCGACGGCCGATTGAGTTCGAAGTAGCCGGATAACTCGGCTACGAAAATCGACGCGCCGGCCAGCTAGTTCTGGAAATACCGGCGCGGATTAACTACCAGCATCGCGCGAATCTTCGCCTTTCCTACGCCCGCCCGCTTCAGCGTCGGCACGATATTTCTAAACATGTGGGTCGGCGTCCAGTTACCCGCCGGAGCGGCGCCCTCAAATGCGTCGAGCCGGGATTTAGCTATTTAGCTGGAACGATTTGGCTTGGGCGCGGCATCGCCGCCAAACAACGACCCGAGGATGATCAGCGCGACGCCGATCGTGATCGCGCTGTCCGCGACGTTGAACACCGGGTAGTTCAGGTCGTAGTAATGCGCGCGCACAAAGTCGATCACGCGGCCGCCGCGAGTTGCACGATCGATCAGGTTTCCCGTAGCGCCGGCCAGAATCAGCGCGAAGGCGACAGAATTAATCGACACTCGCTCCGATCGCGCCAACAACACGACCAGCACGATTATCGCCGCGCACGACATCGACAGCAGAAACGCCAGGCGGGCCCACGGCGGCGCGTCGGCCAGGATGCTGAACGCCGCGCCGGGATTCAGCGTGTACGTGATGTCCAGGTAGTTCGGGACGAGCGCGATACTTTCATACAGCGCCATGTGCGACTTGACGAACAGTTTGGTTGCCTGATCGAGCACGATGATCGGAATCGTGATAGCGCCGATCAAAAGCAGGAACGGCTTGCGCGGCGCCCGGCCGGTTAATTCTTTCCCCGCTCCTTGCCCAGGCAAAGGGCTGGGAAGAGGCTTGACGCTCGATCGCTCCTGCAACGGTTACGCCCCCACCACCGCGCGGCATCTTGCGTCCAACTGGTGATCGCCGCCGTCATCGAAGTATTTCCAGCATCGCGCGCACTTCACCCCGGACGCGTGACGCCCAACCAGCGTGATTGCGGGATTCGCGGCGGCTCGCACGAAGCTGCCATCGACGGCGAAGTCCTCGCGGCCGCCGGCTTGCCGCCTGATCTCGGCCGCTTCCGCGTCGCCCAGAATCGCGACCTCCGAGACGATGAACAAATCTTTCAGCTCTTCGCGATATTGCTTGATCGTTTCGGCAAGCCCGCTCTCAGAGCCACCGTCAGCTCCCAGGCTGATTGCGGCATCGAGCGGCGCACCGATCGTCCCCGCCTTGCGCATCGCTTCGAGCAGCTTGAGCGCCTCGTCACGAATCCTGAGCAGCCGTTCCCATCGCGCCTCCAATTCTTCATCGCGCCACGACGGATTCGCCCGATGCATCGTCGTCAGATGCACACTCTCGAGCCGATTCCCCGGAAGATACGCGTAAACTTCCTCAGCCGTGAACGGAATCAGCGGCGCGAGCATCCTGATAAGCGCATCGAGGATATTGAACAGCGCGGTCTGCGCCGAGCGCCGCTCGCGCGACGCCGCGGCCGAGCAATAGAGGCGGTCGCGCGCGACATCGATATACAGCGAGCTCAGATCGATCACTATGAAATTCAGCGTCGCCTGATACGCGGTCTGGAACTCGAATGCTTCGTAAGCCTGGCGCACTTCGCTCTTGAGCTTCTCCGTGCGCGCCAGGATGAAGCGATCGAACTCGAGCATATCCTGGAATGCAACTGCGTCGCGCGCGGGATCGAAGTCCGCGAGATTGCCCAGCACGAACCGGCAGGTGTTGCGAATCTTTCGATACGACTCCGACACCGCGCCGAAGATCGTCTGGCCGAGCGTGATCTCAGCCGTGTAGTCGAGCGACGCGTACACCAGCCGCAGTACGTCAGCCCCCATCCGTCCTGCCGCATCGACGGCGTCCTCCGCGTTGCCGAGCGACTTGGACATCTTGCGGCCCCGCTCGTCCACTGTCAGTCCATGGCTGATTACGCTCTTGAACGGCGCCGTGCCGCGCTCCGACACCGCGCAAACCAGCGACGAGCCGAACCATCCGCGCGCTTGTTCCACCGCTTCCAGGTACGCGTCCGCCGGCCAGGTCAGTTCCGGGCGCGCGCCCAGCACCACGGCTTGCGAGGATCCCGAATCGAACCACACGTCGAGGATGTCTTCCTGCTTGATAAAATCCGCGCCTCCGCACCTCTGGCATTTGAGGCCCGGTGCGACGAAGTCCGCCGCCGGCCGGCTGTACCATGCGTCGGAACCTTCGCGCGCGAAAATCTCCTCGACTCGATCCATCGTCGCAAGCAGTGGCGCGACCTCATCGCATTTCGCGCATCTGACCGCCGGTATCGGCACGCCCCACGCGCGCTGGCGCGAGATGCACCAGTCGGGGCGCGTCTCCGTCATGTTGCGGATCCGATCGCGCGACCATTCCGGATACCATTTCACTTTGTCGATCGCGTCGATCACTTTGGCGCGCAGTTCGTTGTGATCGATGCTCACGAACCATTGCTCGGTCGCCAGAAAGATCAGCGGATTGTGGCATCGCCAGCAATGCGGGTAGCTGTGCGAGAGGTTTTGCGCATGCAGCAGCGCGCCGGCCGCGGCCAGTCTCTCGACGATCGACTTGTTCGCCTTGAAGACGTTCTGCCCCGCCCATTGTCCGCCCTCCGCCGTGAACACTCCTCCCCCATCCACCGGCGTGAACGGCGTCAGCCCGTACTTCTTGCCGACCACGAAATCCTCGTAGCCGTGTCCCGGCGCGGTATGCACCAACCCGGTGCCGGCGTCCGCCGTCACGTGCTCGGCGTACATCAGCTTCACGTCGCGCGGGATAAACGGATGTCGAAAGATGTCCTGGCCGTCCAGCGCCTTGAGCGCCGCGCGGCTGAGCGCGATGCGTTTTTCAACTGCCAGTCCGCATTCCTTCTCGACATTGTCCGCCAATCGCGACGCGGCCACGTAGTAATGATCGCCGGCCTTCAACGCGACGTAGTCGAAAGTCTCGTTCAGTGAGATTCCGAGATTCGCCGGCAGCGTCCATGGCGTCGTCGTCCAGATTACGGCCGACAGTTTGCCGGCCTTGTGCGCGGCGTCAAGCTCGGCGCCGTCGCTGCGATCTGCGGCCAGCGCGCCCGCATCCTTGAGATTCGAATTGAACGCGAACGCGACGTAGATCGACGGCGAAACGTGATCGCGGTACTCGACTTCGGCTTCCGCCAGCGCCGTGCGGCATTCGAAGCACCAGTGCACCGGGCGCAATCCCCGATACACGTAGCCGTGCTCGACCATCTTGCGCAGCACGCCGATTTCGGCCGCGTCGTACTCCGGCGCCATCGTGAGATACGGCTTGAACCAATCGCCGATCACTCCCAGGCGCCGGAAGTCCGAGCGCTGCAAGTCGATCCATTTCTCCGCTTCGGCGCGGCACAGCCTGCGCAGTTCGACCTTGGAAATCGTCCGCGCCTTGTCGCCGAGCTCGCGCGATACCTTGTGCTCTATAGGCATCCCGTGACAGTCCCATCCCGGCACGAACGGTGTGCGATATCCCATCATCGAGCGCGATCGCACCACGAAGTCTTTCAGAATTTTGTTGAGCGCGGTCCCCAGATGCACCCGGCCGTTGGCGTACGGCGGTCCGTCGTGCAGCACCCACAACTGCGCGTCCTTGCGCGCCTCCATCAAGCGCCCGTAAAGGTCGGTCTCGTCCCAATGCTTGAGCATTTCCGGCTCCCGCTTGGGCAGATTCGCCTTCATCGGGAAGTCGGTCTTGGGAAGTTTCAGCGTCGATTTGTAGTAGGTCTCAGCCACGCGCCATGTTGCCCGCGCGCCCGTGCGCGCGCGATCTCCTTCGCAATTGTCAAGTATTGAGCGTCCGATCAGATTAACTTACGCCGCGCTCGCTGGCGAGTATCGAGCGCCGCCGCGCATCGGTGATGCTTTCGCCTGTTTGAATCCCGCCGCCAGCCTCCATATCATCTTTCGCGCACCAGTGGAGCATCGAATCACATATCGATAGAAAACATTATGGGACTCAGAAAAGTAACTCTGTTCGATAAGGAAGGCACCACCCTCGTTCCCGTCGAAGAGGACGGCCAGGCGAAACCCGCCGTGATGGGCGTGCGATGGGTCAATCCCGTCACCTTCGAAACCATTCGCGTGCGCGGCGGCAAACGCACCGGCCCCAGGAACGAAGTCCTGATGGAAGTTCCCGCGACGCTCGACACCGGCGCATTCGCAATCGAGGACTTGCCCCCGCCCAAGGTCAAGCAAAAGCTCGCGCAAATCCAAAAGTCTGCCGAAGCGGGAAAATCGGCGAAAAAATCATGACCGAGCCCAGCCCCGGCGCGCTCGCGGGCCTGCGGGTCCTCGACCTGACCGGCCACCGCGCACAATTTTGCGCGCGGCTGCTGGCCGACATGGGCGCCGACGTCATCAAAGTCGAACCTCCCGCCGGCGACGACGCGCGCCGCATCGGCCCCTTCCTCGACGACCTCCCGCATCTCGACCGCAGCCTGTTCTTCTGGTTCTACAATCTCAACAAGCGCTCCCTCACGCTCGATCTCAACCATTCCCGCGGCGCCGACATCTTGCTCCAGCTCGCCCGCTCCGCCGACGTCATCGTCGAGAGCTACGCGCCGGGCACGCTGGACCGGCTCGGGCTTGGCTGGGATACGCTCCATCGCGAGAATCCCGCGCTGGTCCTCTGCTCGATTGCGCCGTTCGGCCAGACCGGCCCCTGGCGCGACTTCATCGCCGACGACACCGTGCTGACCGCATTGGGCGGGATGCTCTACATCAACGGCTTCCCCAATCACGCTCCCGTTCGTCCACTCGGTCTGCAGGCGTATCATTCGTCGGCGTATTACGGCGCGATCGCCGTGATGCTTGCGCTGCTCGCGCGCGATCGCACCGCTGAAGGTCAGTGGATCGACCTCAGCATGCAGGAGGCCACCGCGGCCGCCGTCGAGCACGTCGCCGGTGCATTCTTCGAGCGCGGCGAGGCCGAGCCGCGCCGCGGCACTCTGCATTGGAGCCGTTTCTTTCGCGTCGGCAAATGCCGCGACGGTTACATCATGCATTGCACGCTCGGCGACTGGACCTCGCTCATCGAATGGGTCAAGTCCGACGGCAAGGCTGCCGATCTCGACGCGCCCGACTATCAGCAGGTGATGTATCGCTATCTCATGGCCGAGCATCTCTTCGACGTTCTCGACGATTGGGTCAAGGATTATCCGCGCGACGAGCTGCTCGAGCGCGCGCAGCTTCTGCGTCAGCCTTACGCGACCGTCCGCCCGCCCGAGGCGCTCTTCGACGACGACCAGCTCGCCGAGCGCGGCTACTTCGTCGAGGTCGAGCATCCTGAGCTCGGCCGCAAGTTCCGCTATCCGGGTGCGCCGTATCTTTTCAATGGCACGCCGTGGCGAGTATCGCGCCGTCCGCCGCTGATCGGAGAGCATACCGGCGAAATTTTGCGCGACGAACTCTCGATGGCTCCCCAAGCGCTCGCCGCGCTCTTTGCCGAGGGAGTGATCTGATCATGCCGGCGATGCCGCTGGACGGCGTCCGCGTCCTCGATTTCACCTGGGTCGTCGCCGGCCCGGTCGCGACACGCATCCTCGCCGACCACGGCGCGGAGGTCGTCAAGGTCGAGCGCAAGGAACCGCCCCAGCTCGGCAACCGCAAGCTCGGCCTCCAATGCGACCTGAATCGCGGCAAACTTTCGGTCGCGCTCAACATGCAGCACCCGCGCGGCGTCGAACTCGCCCGCCGCCTCGCCGCCAAAAGCGACGTCGTGATTGACAATTTTTCCGCCCGCGTGATGCGCAGTTGGGGGATGGATTACGAAAGTCTCGCCGCCGTGAAACCCGACATCATCTGCATCAGCATGTCCGGCCTGGGACACACCGGCCCGCGCTCCAGCTACGTCAGCTACGGACCGACCCTGCAAGCCCTCACCGGCTACACGATGCTGATGGCCGAACCCGACGGCACGCCCGCCGGCTACGGCTATTCCTACGCCGACACATGCGGCGGTTACACGGGCGCACTCGCGGCGCTCATCGCCATTTGGAATCGCCACCGCACCGGCCGCGGCCAGTTCGTCGATCTCGCGCAGTTCGAGGCCGTCGCCAGCGTGATCGGTCCCGCGCTCCTCGACATCTCCGTCAACGGCCGAACGCAGCCCGCCCCCGGCTACAATTCGCAGGAAGGCCCCGCCGCACCGCACGGCGTTTACAAATGCCGCCCGCTTGACGGCGACGACGACCGATGGGTCGCGATCGCCGTGAGTACGGGCCCCGAGTGGCGCCGATTCGTCACCGCGATTGGTTCTCCATCGTGGGCGAGCGACCCGAAGTTCCGCACGCTCTACCTGCGGATGCGCAATAGCGGCGATCTCGACGCCAACGTTTCACGATGGGCCGCGGAGCACAGCGCCGAAGACGCGATGGCGATCCTCCAACGCGCCGGCATCGCCGCCGGCGTCGTCGAAAACGGCATCGATCTCTGCGCGCGCGATCCTCAACTCAAAGAGCGCGGCTTCTGGCCCGCCGTCTCGACCGCCAAGGGCACGACGACTAACGTCACGGGCATCCCGTTCAAGCTTTCCGGCGGGTCGGGAAGGGTTCGCTCGATCGCACCCGAAGTCGGCGAAAATTTCGACTACGTGCTCGGTGAGTTGCTCGGCCTCGGCCGCGCCGAGCGCGATGAATTGGTCGCCGCCGGCGCCGTCTGGCCCTGACCGCTGGCGAATCCGTGTTACGCAGGTAACAATGTACCCCAAGTAACGCGCATCGCTCGCAGCCCCTCATTGCGCTAGTGTCAGCGACACTGGCGGTTAACAGTAAGAAGCCGTTGGGGGCAATTCTTGCACGCAAGCGTAATATCGAGTGCGTTGGTTGGCGTTGACGCGTTCCCGGTCGAAGTCGAAATCGACATCGGCGCCGGGATGCCGCCGCATCGTCTCGTCGGCCTGGCCGAGGGCGCGGTCAAGGAGGCGCTCGATCGCGTCAAGTCCGCGCTCAAAAATTCCGGCTTCGATTTCCCCACTCGCAAGATGACCATCAACCTCGCGCCCGCCGACACGCGCAAGGAAGGCTCGGCGTTCGATCTTCCACTCGCGCTTGGAATCCTCGCCGCACAAAACGTGTTGAAAGATCGCGCGCGCCTGCGCGCCTATCTCGTGCTGGGCGAACTCGCGCTCGACGGCCGCATCAAAGGCATCCGGGGCGCGCTGCCGACTGCCCTGCTCGCGCGCTCTGCCAGCTTCGCGGGCGTGATGCTCCCGCGCGAGAATGCCTCCGAGGCATCCGTCGTCGGCGAGGGCACCGCCGTGCTCGGCGTCGAGAGCCTGCGCGAGGCTTTCGAATTCTTCGAGGGCCTGCGTCCGCTCCAATCTGCGCCCGTCGATCTCGGCGCCGCGTTCGGTGCGGCAAATATTTACGACGTCGATTTCAGCGAGGTCAAAGGCCAGGAGCAGGCCAAGCGCGCGCTCGAAGTCGCCGCCGCCGGCGGTCATAACGTCCTGATGATTGGGCCGCCCGGCTCGGGCAAGACGATGCTCGCCAAGCGCCTGCCCTCGATTCTGCCCGCGATGACCTTCGAGGAGGCCATCGAAACCACCAAGGTGCACTCCGTGATGGGCCTGCTCGACGGCCGCGCGCTCGTCACCACGCGCCCCTTCCGCTCTCCCCACCACACCATTTCCGACGCCGGCCTCGTCGGCGGCGGCTCGATTCCACGCCCCGGCGAGGTCAGCCTCGCCCATCACGGCGTCCTGTTCCTCGACGAATTGCCCGAGTTCCGCAAGAACGTGCTCGAGGTCCTGCGCCAGCCGCTCGAGGATGCGCGCATCACCATCTCGCGCGTGATGGGCACGCTCACTTTCCCCGCCTCCGTGATGCTGGTGGCTGCGATGAACCCGTGCCCGTGCGGCTTTTACACCGATCCGCAGCACGAATGCTCCTGCTCGCCGATCGCGATTCAGCGCTATCGCTCGCGCATCTCGGGCCCGCTGCTCGATCGCATCGACATCCATATCGAAGTGCCCGCCGTGAAGTACAAGGACCTGACCGATCGCGTCGCGCGTGAGCCGTCGATCGCGATTCGCGAGCGCGTCAATCGCGCGCGCGAGGCGCAGCTCGTTCGTTTCAAGGGGATGCCGTTTTTCTGCAACGCGCAGATGCGCGCGAGCGATCTCCGCCTCCACTGCCAAATCGAGTCCGGCGGCGAGCGTCTGCTCGAGCTTGCCATCAACCGCCTCGGCCTGAGCGCGCGAGCCTACACGCGAATCCTCAAAGTCTCACGCACCATCGCCGATCTCGACGGCGCCGCCTCGATCGCCGCCCACCATGTCAGCGAGGCGATTCAGTACCGCTCGCTCGACCGCACCGCCCCCTAGCCCAAAAAACCAGGCGGGCCGCCGGCTAGGGATACGGTGCCTCGTACGCCATGTAACGCGCTATCTTCCAGCTACCATCCGGCTGGCGCCGGAATATATCCATGCCGGGTTCCCGTTTGATCTCCTCGGATCCGTTTTTCGGGCTCACCTTCAGAGTCCAAACGAGCCTTACAACGGCGAGATCGCCCGACACCAGGATCTCCTTGATTTCCAGGTCATAGTGATATGTCTTGGCCGGGTCCGCCAACGCCATCTGCATGTTGGCGCACAGAGAATTATAGGTGTCTTCGGGCTCCCCCCGAAAATTTGAAATCAAATCCGGCGCAAACAGCGAACAAACCCCCGATGCATTGCCGCTATCGAAGTCTCGCGTCCACTTCTCCAGCTCGGCGCGAATCTGATTCTGCGCCGCGCTCGTGGAATCCGCAGCCGATGCATGCGATGCGGACATCAGCAGCGCGAGAACACCTGCTGTGATTGCTCCAACCCGAGCGCGCTTCATTCTCATAACCCGGCTTCTCCTTCTCACGAACGCCAGACGCCATGCAATCGCAGCGTCCAGCCCGGCCTATGTTTTCGCGCTGCTCGCCACGCTGCACGCAAATTCGCGCACGTTTATGCAAATTCGCGCCATGCCATCAGTTCCTCTTGACGACTTGTCACCATCGCGTTAACTGATTTATCACATGGGGATCTTTAATATCTGAAATCGCGGGGAGCCGGGCCTGCAAGCGGCTTTCCGCAAGGGGAGTCAGCGATGAGCAGCGTAGCGCGTATGGCTGTATTCGTTGTCTTGGGATCGGCATTGACGGCCTTGGCGTTGATCGTAGCCAGCCACCTGTCCACCGTCGCCGGTTAATCCGAACCGCCGCCCGTCGCATCCGACCTGACGGGCGAGTCCTGTTCCGGTAATTTTCTTTCCCGCGGCTCATCGAAGCCGCCCGCGCGGTCTTGTGCGCCGACGATTTCGCGCCCCCGTCCCCCCTGTCTATTCTGACGAGCTGGTAACCGCCGCTGGCGCGGGTGTTCGCGACCAGAGCTTGAAATGGGCCGTCGTCAGGACCACGCGGAAGCCGTTGCGCGACAGAAAGTCTTCGGGAACCAACACTAGCGGGAGCAACTGAACCGGCGAATCGCTGATGACGGCCGGGACTTTTCCATTGGCAATCGCGTCGCGCATCTGTTCGGTCCAGAAGTGCCGGGTATCGTAGATCAGCTGGAAAAAATCGGCTGCGCCAAGGTGCCGGCGCGCGGCGAAGAAGCCGTCGCGATCGTACTCGGCTTTCGCTTCGCGATACACGCCGTAGGTTTCAGGATAGCGGATCAATTCGCGGCGTCCGGCCTCGAAGCATACGAACGACGGCGCGATCACGTCGTCGCCGGGTTTGCTGGCGGCGCGCAACGCGTCGGCAAGCTGCGAGATTTCCGCGCGCGGCACGAAGCCGAAGCCATAGACGGCACCATGCAGCCAGTTCTCGTTCACAATCGGCGTGATCCAGATCAGAAAAATCGCGATCAGCGCCGCACCGCCCGCAAGCAGCTTCCATCGATGCTGCGCCTGCTCTCTCGCGATCAGATCCTCAATCGCCCGTACGAGCGCCGTCGCGCCGATTCCTGCGACGATCGCGATGAACGGGATCGCCTCGAGATAGTTGTGCCCCCACGCGGTCGGGCTCAGCACGCCGTAAAAGGCGTACTCGGCGGCGACGATCGCCAGCACCAGAATCACGCCGCGGCTGAAAATGCGATCGGCGAAGATTCGCCAGCATCCAAGCACGAACAGCGGCGCGAGCACGTCGAGGATCATCCGCGGGTAGGTCGCGATACTGCCGGCGGTGTCGCGCCCCTTCAGAAAGTGAAACACGAATGTCTGGAATATGAACTCGTTGCCGTAGAGCCGGTAGAGGATGGCGCTGAACGCGGCGAGTGCGAGCGCGAAGATGACGCCCGACGCGACTGCGCCCGCGATTCGGCGGTACGCGACGGCGATGAACACCAGCATCACGGCAAACGGAATCACCGCCGTCAACTTGATCGCGCACGCGACGAAGAAAATCGCCGCGAGAATCGCGGCTTGGCCAATCGCCGCCGTCGTATCGTCGAGCGTGACGATCGCCCCCAGGATAATCAGCGGCGCGATGAAACTCTCGCGCTCGTAAACGTGGTAGCGAAAGACGAGCGAGCTGTATGCGTATAGAATCGACGCGAGGATTGCCGCCGGGCGGCCCGCGGCGCGGCGGGCGAGCGGGTAAGTCAGGATGCTGGCGGCGAAAATCGCCGCCTCGTTCAGGATTTCGATCGACAGATGGCTTGCGCCGAACAACTTGAGATAGCATCCCGCAATCCATTCGAGCAGCGGCATATGCGGGTGAATGAAATCCAGGTACGGGCGCATCCCAACGCTCACGAACCACGCGCTCTCGAGGTAGAAATCGTCCTCGACCCACACCTCCGGGTAGAGCATCCGCACGACGCGCGGGATGAGCAGCGCGACGATGAGCCATGCGCCGATGCGCGCGGCGCCGGCGTCGTCGGCGGTCGCGGAGACGCGCCGCGATGAGCCCCGCGAAGTCATCGAAACGACCCGTCGCATCCGCTGCCGGCATTCCCCGGATGCCGAGCATCCTCGAATGGGGAATCCTCGCGGCGATCGAGCTGCTCGTGATTGTGATGGTTAGATCCGCCGGCTTTCAACGCGGAGTCGAACTGATGCCGTGGCCGGATGGGCTCGAGTACGCCGCATCGGCGGCAAACCTGGCGAATGGTCGCGGTGCGGTGCTGCATTTCGGTGGATATACTTACCCGTCGCGCTATACCGGCGGCTACCCGCTGATCCTGGAATTCTTCTACCGCTTATTTGGCGGACACGTTTCGCTGCTCCCTGTCGCCTCGTGGATTCTCGGGATGCTCTCCGTCGTCGGCATTTTCATCGTGACGCGCGTGCTGTTCGGGCGCGTGGCCGGCGCGATTGCGGCGCTGTTGCTCGCGCTTTCGCCCGTATTCATCACGTATGCATCGCTTGTGATGAGCGACGTGCCCACGCTCTGCGTGACGATTTGCGCCGCGCTGATGCTGGTGGTTGCCACCTCGGACTACGCGTCCCAATCGCCGAGCTGGATGCGGATGTCGGCATGGCTGATGCTCGGATTCCTCGCCGGATTCTCGACTATCATCCGTCCCACCAACGCCGTCATCCTTGCCGGTCTCGCGTTGTGCGTCGTGATGGTGCCGCTTGAACGTCAAGGTGAGAATCGAGATCTCCCGAGCATCCTCAAAGCGGCGATCGCAATAGCAATCGGTTTCGCGATTCCCGTCGCGTGGCAGTTGCATCAGAACGCGGTTCATCTCGGGAGCGCATTCGCGAGCGGCTACGCGTGGTGGGTTCCCGAAGTTTATGGCGCGATGGGCCGCACCTTCAGCGCCGCGTACCTGTTCGGTCCCACGATGCCGCGAAATCCGCACGGCAACGTGCTCGTGTACATCACGACACTGCTCGGGCTCGACGGGATGCTCGGCGATCGCGGCAATGCGCGTTACTTCCTCTACCCGTTCGCGGCGGCGGTGTTCGCGATTGTCGGGTTCATCGCGATTTTTCGCACGCCCGGAAGACCCACGGCGCGTCGCCTGATGTGGTTCGGGCGCGGATACCTTGCCGCACTGACCGGGCTCTACTGTTTCTACCTGTTCACCGACGTGGCCTTCATCCTGCCTGCCGCGTTCATACTGTTTATCGCGGCGGGCTCGGGAGCAGCCTCGGCAAATCGATGGATGCGCGAGGTGCTCCGTAACCGAAATCGAAGCGCCGGTCGGTTCGCAGCCGCGGCGGGGGTGATCGTGCTGGACCTGCTGTTGATCGTGTCGCTGGCTTCGGAAGCGGTCGTGCGCTTGAGCGAGCGGCCCGCGGGCTCCGCGATGGTTGATGCGTTGGCGTCGTTGGATTTGACGCTGCCTCGCGATGCGACCGTAGTCAGCAACATCTCGTTGCAGTTTCTCGAACTGTATCTGGCGGCTGGCGATCGCCGCTTCGTCGGTCTCAACTCACTGGACCCGGGCGAGCGATTCACTGACTACCATCTGCATCGCCTCTATGAAAAACGCGCGGCGGGATGGAACGGCGCGGTACCGCCGGTCGTTTTCGACGGTTCTCAAATGTCCGCCGAGGCGGACTCGCTCGCGTCGGCGCTCGGCGCGAGGACACCGGTCTTCGTTTTGATCGCCGCGCCCGAGTCGGATGATTACGTTGACGTGCTCAAGACTGAACTCGATCAGTTGCAGGCGAAATTCTCCTTCGAGCCTGAACTGCGGACCCGGCAAGTCGCGCTGTACCGGCTGACGGCGCGCAACCGGCCCGCTACGGATTAATGCTGGTGGGCGGAGGATCTATAGCGGGCGGGCCGCCGTAGCGCCGCCGGCAAATCGCATACGCAGGCCAAACGCATACACCGAGCACGATCGCCAGGATGAAATCGGCCTTGCCTACTCCCGCCGAGACGGCCAGCCCGAAAGTCGCGGCCCAGGTCAGAATTGGAAGAATTGCGACCAACGCGAGACCGACGCGACCGCCGCCAATCGTGAACATCCCGGTGCGATCCGGCATCCGTTTCCGCAGCCGGACCAGGGCGAGCAGTTCCAACGCAAGCGCCGCCATGTAGAAGAATACGTCGAGCACGACCAGCGCGACGAATCCGATCGGCACGAGGATCGTGAACACGATGCAGCAGAGCAGAATCGACTTGCCCGGCGTTGCGGTCGCGGACCAGAGCTCGGCCAGCGGCGGCGACAGGTAGCGCTCGCGAGCGAGCACGAACGGCATCCGCGACACCCACAGCATCGCGGCCTCGAACACCGCGAACGACATCACCGCGCCGCCGAGCGCCAGCGCGCCGCCCAGCGCGGGTCCGCCGATCGTGTAGCCGACGTGCGAGAACGAGCCGGTTCCCCAGTCCGCGGCGGTGACGGCGCCCGAGACGGACACCGCGAGCGGAAGCACGTAGCCGGCGACGATTATCGGCATTGCGATCAGAATGGCGCGCAAATAGTTACGCCGCGGATGTTCGATTTCCGCCGACACGACGCTCAGGTTCTCCCATCCGCTGAAATTCCAGATGACCACCGTCAGTCCGGCCGCCATCGCACCCCACGGATCTGCGCCGAACAGCGGCGGCGTCGGCATCGTGAAATGCATCAGGCGCGGGAGGCCAACCATCACCAGCGCCGCGAACGGGGCCACGAGGACTGCGGCGAGCACGACCGACGCCATCCCAACCGGCCTGACGCCGAGAAAATTAAGTCCACCCGCCAGCCATACCAGCGCGATGCCGGTCGCAATTTGGGCCGTCGGGCCGAGCGGGAGGATGAACGAAAGATAGCCGGCGAAAAGCACCGGATAAATCGCCATGTCCGCGGCGGTGTAAAGAATTGTCAAATATGCCTCGACGAAGCCGGCGAACGGTCCGAGCGCTTCCTTGACCCAGAAGTAGAAGCCGCCTTCCACCGGCATCAACGCCGTCAACTCCGCCGCCATCAGCGCCGTCGGGATACTCAGCGTCAGCGGCACGATCAGACACAGCATGAGAGTCAGGCGCGGCCCCGCCAACCGGACCGCATCCTCCAAACCGTACGCGCCGCCGCTCACGACCAGGTACATCACGCATACCAGCGGGATGAGGCCGAGCTTGCGGGGCGAACGATGCGCCAGCGGGGCGGCGCTCGAGGGCGCTCGGGAACGCGTGTTTTCCGTCGGGACGTGCGGCAATTGCGGAGCGGCTCCGGCCCCCTCCCTATCCGAGCCGATGCGCGGTGGCAAGCAGTCAGGAGATCATAATGAGGCTTGCACAGTCGCATCCAGTGTTTCCGTCAATCATCAGGATAGCGTGATGTTAGGATCGCCGTCTAATTTTTGACTGACTCACGCGTTCCGGCGCGCAACGCGGAGCCCAGACAGGCGGTTATCAAGCCCGGCGCGCCGCCACGGAGTTTGGAAAGTCGCGCTCGCCTTGATAGCCTGCGCGGATGAAAATCGACGCGGTAATCAAAAGGATCGCTGAGCAAGTCGGATTGCCTGCACCGCTGCCAGCCAAGCGTCGAGGCCTTTTCAAAACCAAATATGGGAGGTTCGACGACGTGCTGTTCGACAGGGCTCACATGGGGATTTGATGCCGCAAGCACCACAGACATTTCTCAATTGGTTTCTACCAATCGCAACTCTCCTCCTCGGCTATATCGCAAAATCCGTTACTGATGGGATTGATTCCCGACGTGCTAGCAAGCGCGAACAAATAGTGCGGGAAGAGAGTCGGCGGGATCATCTCTTTGAGCGTCGCACCGACTTTCAACGCCAGACGCTACTCGATCTACAGGAAGCGACGATGCAGTTGATGAGAGCGACCGCCGCGATCAACCACGAGGACGTGATGGCTTTTCGTAAGACAGGGAAGTGGGGGATGCAGTTGGTTGGAGACGAGTTGAGTGAAGCCCATCGCTTGGCTAACGCGCGTGTCACCATACTGCGGGTACGAGTACGCGACCAAACGGTTCGAGATTTCGTTGGCGACGTACAGGCAAACGGCAGCTCGCTGGTAATATGCCGTAGCGAACAAGAAAGCACCCGTCTGATGGGGACGTTGTTTGGCGCGTTCGACAATTTGAACGGGCGTATCGGCGAGCTACTCAGACATATCGATGACGAGGGCTGAGGGGACCGTCTCGGCTCCCTGCGCGGCGCGCTGCCCCCGCAGGGCAACCGACTACCTGACATCGCGACTGAAAACGCGACGTGGGGCGACGTGTGCGAAATGTCGGCGGCCTATCTAGCGCGGGACGGGACGGGCGCAGTTCCCTGTCAGGTGCGCGAACGGCTGCACTGCGAAATCGTCATCGAGCGCGAGAGGGCTCACGGCCTTGAGATCACTGATCGACGAGAACCCCATTTATGATTGGTGTCACAAACGGGGCGCACTGATTTGAAGACGCAAGCGCGCCTTTCTCCTAGTCTCGCTTGTTGGCTTTAGTTCTGATCTGAAATCGCGCGGCGCTGGCGCGCGATGCGCGCTCTGCGGATGGGCTCAAGCCGCGCATTCATTTCATCGAGTGCTTTAACTTTTTGAGTAAAGGACAACGCCGCAAGCTCAACACGCCCTTCGGCCTTTCGAGCAAGGATGTCAGAAATATCGGGATATTTATTCTTGTTCGTCCGATTCATCGAAGTCTGGCAGGTCCATCCGATAACAAAACTTAGACCACTCTACTCGTAGATTATGACGATTCAGCACGTCTCGCAAGACTTTCAAATCTACCGCTTTTGCTTCAATAAACCGAAGAATCCTCTCGCGATCTTTTGGGCGCCCGATCCTCAACGCGGTTGCCACGATGTGTTCAGGGGTGAGCGTGCTAATCTTGATCGGTGCTGATCCCTCACCAACTTCAACTTCGATCTGCACCGCCTGGCTCAATCCCTCTGCGTCAAGGTCGCTCGCGACCGGAAGAAATTGCACCGGCCAACCCTCAACGACAACGCCTTCTTTTTTGAATTCCCCGTATCCGCGAATGCGCAAATAAGAGAATAACGGCTCTAGCGTGGCGACCCCGCTGGGCGCCTCTTGAAAATCGTCAATTGAGACCAGTATATCCAAGTCCTCGGTAGACGCGACTTCGATGTAATTCAGCGCCGCTACCGCGCCCGCAACAGCATAACTCCGAATGATCCCGTCCGTGACCATTCCGTTGATTACCCGAAAAGTGTTCGTCAGGCCGTCCATGTCCTGTGCGCCGAACCTAAAACCATTCTTCCGAAACAGTCTATCAGATCGAAGCCCACGGAGCAGCCAAGACCCACGCAGCACGTATCCGAGGCGATGCGCGGTGGAAAGCAGGCAGGAGATCATAATGGCGTCCGGCCAGCAGCCGTTCAGCCCATTTGTCGGTCGCGCGTCTGTCTGCTAAATCGTTCTCGCAATGAACCCCCGCCACGCCGCCGCGCTCGCGCTTGTGGGCTGGGTATCAAACTAGGGAAAACCAAGAAAATGGAACCAATAAGAAAAATTGGCACGATGCATTGGCGCGCCGAAGGGCGTTCAGATGGCTATGGCCCTGTACTGTTCATAGATCGAGACACTCAAGCTGGCATCGATGTCGAGTATGAAGGGCAAATATGGAGCGGTACTCTGATAAAAGAGGGAGGGTCGGGCGCTCTTGTCGGTCGATTGCGTCCGGCACTTGGGTCTTTGTCTAAGAGCACAGTTAGCATAAGGCTGATGGCTGAACCATTCAGGCTTTCCGGCACTTGGAAGGAAAACGATGACGAAACCTACCAATGTTGGGCTGATTTGGAGGCCGAGGGGGAAAATGCTGAGGATTAAAGCTAAATGAAGAGGCCCAAAAGAAGAAAGCCGGCTATAGCAACCAACCTGACCGGCGAGGCCGGAGCCCATTTTGTGGCTTGCGAACTTTCGCGCCGTGGCGCAATGGTTCTGCCGACTACGCGCAACACGAAGGGATTTGACCTTGTTTGCCTAAATTCAGATGGACGCGAGTTTTTTGCGGTAGTACAGGTTAAGAGCAGTTACGCTCGCCCGGGATTCTTCCTCGCAAACGCTCCACCAGCTGACGCGCGGCAAAACTTCTTCTACGCCTTCGTCCGCCTTTCGACAGACCCGCCCAAGGGCAGGCCACCCTTGAAGCCTTTGGAGGCGTTTATCGTGTCGGCTCCGAAAGTGCTGGAAAACTACGACCCGGGCGGGCCCAAGGGAGAATGGGCGAGCTGGATCGTACCAAAATCAGAAGAAGAACAGTCCAACTATCTCAACCGGTGGGACCTGATTCTGGATTGCCTGCACTGTGCCTAAATTGCATGTCAGCGCCCTCTTGCATCCCGATTTCGATCCCCCGCCGACGCCCGTTCGCATCCAATTAGTGTTTACTCCGACTAGATGGTGCGTAATAGGCAGGGGAACCGGACTGGGCTCGGCGTGCGGCGACTCGCGCGGGCGGGCGGCCCTGGCTTGTATAGCTGGCAAGTTTTAGGTTTCGGGGCTAGAAGGGCTCTTGGCGATGGCTACCAGTGCAACGTGTCCCGGTTGTGGAAGGCGAACGCTCCGCGTCTCGATGCAGCGGGTTCGCCCCGGTATCTATCACTTCACCGGCTCCTGTCCAGCCTGTCACGGGACTTGGTGGTGTCATGCGGATCAGAGCGCTCACCTTGGCGTAGCGGCGTGGCGATCTGGGCCTGATATTGAGTGCGACGAAGCGGGCAAGCAACGTCCCTGAGTCCGCCAAGGCCAAGACAGACCCTGTGCGGCCTCCAGGGGAAGGTCCATATGAAACTCAACACCGTGATGAAGCCAGCGTTCGCCGCGCTCATTGCGATCGCCAGCGCGAGTCCGCTGCTGGCGACCACCTACCCTGATTGTCAAGGTTGGAAACCGCCGCCGGAGCTTAAAGGCAAGAAGGCCGTAGAGACCAACTTCGTCGGACCAAGCGGCGGCGCCGTGACCATCGTTCATATTGGCCCCGGGATACTCTGCGAATCGGTCGAGCAAGGGGTGCCATCCGGCGAACGCCTGCAAGCCGAGCGAAAAGTCCTGAGCGGTAAGAAGCTCAAGGTCCACGAGCCCACCCTCGAAGACTTCAACGTGGCCACGCGCCCGGATTGCTACGACTTTTACGACGCTTGTTACAACCCAGACTTTGACGGTCCCGACCCCGAGGCGTGCGCTCAGTACGAGGCGCGTTGCCGTTGAGAAACTGGGGGACGCGGACAGCGGCAGCGCGACGCCCCTTGCGCGCCGCGGCGTTACGGCTTGTCCAAAGATCGCTACCAAAACGACTGCCGATCACGACCGAACAGGAGGGATCAGCATCGATCCCGCTTCCAACAAAAATCCCGATTTCGCGCGCGGTTTGATCTTTACTGGTCTCGCGTGCTCGCGACCGGGCTGTTAATGTAAAAGATGCGCAAAGGTCCGCGGCCGGTCGTCAAGGCGCGGGACACCTCGCGTTGACGATCCATACAGCGTGGTGCGAGCCCCAATTGAGAAGCTCTCCCGGAAATCTGTTTCGATCATGATGTTTTTCAGTACACGCGCGATCATCGCACTCGGCGCCGCGTCGATTGCGTTTCTCGGCTGCGCCCAAATCACAGGTGCGAAGTTCGAGCCGGTTCGCACCGTCAGCGTGGGTGGGGATAATCCCTTCGGCGGCGCGCCGGCGGTCGAGATCCCCGCCGATGCGCGCGCGATGAGCGCGTTCCTGAAGGCCGAGGTCGCGATGAATGAAGGCGACCGGGAAGAGGCGCTCAAGGATTACGCGGAAGCCGTCCGGTACGATCCCACCAACGCCGCGCTGAAGGTTCGCCTCGCCACGCTCTACGTCCGCGACGGGCGCCTCAAGGAGGCGCTCGATCAGGTAAACCAGGCGCTCGCGATCAATCCGGATTCCGCCGACGCCCGTCTGCTCGGCGCAGGCATCAGCTCGGCGCTCGGTGACGACGCGACCGCGGAAAAGGACTACCGCGAGGTATTGCGTCTCAATTCGAAAAATCAGGAAGCCTATCTCTATCTCGGCGCCCTCTACGCCAAGCGGGGCGATTACGGGGAAGCCGAGAAAACGTTTGAGCAGCTGATCACGCTCGATCCCAGTTCATTCCTTGGCTACTACTACGCCGGCAAGGTGATGGTGGCCTCGAAGAACTACCCGGCCGCCGAAAAATATTATCAAAAGGCGCTCGATCTCAATCCGCAGTCGGAGCTGGTGCTGCTTGATTTTGCGCTGTTGCGCGAGCGCCAGGAGCGCCCGCAGGACGCGCTCGTCTATTACAACAAGATCACGCAAGTCAATCCGAACAACGAGCTGGTTCGAAAGCGCAAGGCGGAAATCCTGGTCGGTCAGAAAAAATACGACCAGGCATTGGAGGAGCTCAAACGCGCCGAGCAGGTCGAAACCAATCCCGCGGACACGCGCACCAAGATCGGCCTGCTCTACGTCGAGCAGGGCAATTTTGACGACGCCGCGACCGAGTTCAACCTGGTGCTCGGCTCCGAGCCGGACAACTACCGCGTCCACTATTACCTCGGCACGGTGTACACGGAGCTTTCCGAGAGCGACAAGGCGATCCGCGAGTTCAACAAGATTCCCGCCGACAACGAGCATTACGTCGAGTCGCGCCTGCAGCTCGCTTACCTGTACGACAAGCAGAACAAGTACGACGACGCGATGGGCGCGCTGAAGGACGCGCTCGCCAGGAAGCCCCACGACCCCGAAATCACCGGCTTCATGGTCGGCGTCTATCAGGAAAAGAAGGATTACCAGGCTGCCATCGATCTCGCGCGCAAGATGGTCGCGGCCGATCCCAAAAATGACAAGCTCCACTTCACGCTCGGCGCGGCGCTCGATGAGAACAAACAGCGCGCAGAAGCCATGGCCGAGATGAAGAAGGCGATCGAGCTGAATCCCTCCAATGCGCAGGCGCTGAACTACCTCGGCTACAGTTACGCCGAACAGGGCGCCAACCTGGTCGAGGCCGAAAAGCTAATCAAGCGCGCTCTCGATATCGAGCCCGAAGACGGCTTTTACGTCGATAGCCTGGGATGGGTTTACTATCAGAAGGGCGACTACAAGCGCGCCGCCGAGGAGTTGGAGCGCGCGGTCAACCTGACCGGCAACGACCCCACTATCACCGAGCATCTTGGCGACGCGTATCGCAAGCTGGGCAAGGTCAAGGAAGCGGGCAACGAGTACTCGGACGCGCTGAAGAAGGCGCAGGAAACCGACCAGGTCGCACGGCTCAAGGATAAAATTCAGGTCCTGCAGAATGCCGCCAGCGCGGGCCACTGAACGCGCGCGGCGCCGAAAAACAGTTTCGCTCGCGGCGGTCGCATCGATGCTGCTGCTGGCGACGCTCGAAACTTCCGCCTGCATCATCGTTCGTCCTCCGCCCATTCCAGCGCCCGAGCCGATAGCGGGCTTCGACGCCGGCAAATATCAAGTCCGGAAATTGATCGCGGCGCTGGCCGAGCGTGACAAAACGCTCGACTCTATGCAGACCCCGGCCGTCATGGAATACACTGCCGGCGATCAGCACGTGAAGGCCAAAGAGGAAATCGTCGTCAAGCGGCCCGGCAATTTGCGCGTCGAGGCGATGTCGCCGTTCGGCGTGGCATTGCTGCTCGCGGCACAGGGCTCGGAGCTCGCAATCTTCGAGCCGGGTCAGAATCGCTTCATGCGCGGCAATGCGACCGCCGACACGCTCTACAGGTACGTGCGAATCCCGATGGCGCCCGCGGACGCTGTGGGTCTGCTGATGGGACTCGCGCCGCCCGAGTTCGCGCTCAATCGGGTCGCAGACTCGGTGTCGAACGACGGCGCGATGACGGTCGCGTCGTACCGCAACGCCGCGTCGGGGACTCGCGAGCTTGGATTTTCGGCCGGCAATCTCGCGATGGTGCGGGAGACGGCGGGCAACGGCCGCGTCAATTACGAGGTGCGTTACAGTGACTATCATGATATCGGCGGAGTGATGTTTCCGTACGTCGTCGATGCGACTTTTCCGGCGGCCGGCAGCCACGTGACGTTTCGTTACCTGCGGCCGATCGTCAATGGAGACATCCCCGATTCGACGTTCGTGTTGACACCGGCTCCAGGAGCCACTTTTATGAATTTGAGCCTTGACGATGCCCGCGCGCTTGCAAATGAAAGCTGAAAGCTGGCGCAAGCGAATCTTGCCGGCCATCACGTGCGCGATTGCCGTATCGTCGCTCGCGATTTTTCCCGGATGCCGGGTTAACCGGCCCGTGAACGATCACGAGAAAAATCAAATCCTCTACACGGCCATGGCCAGCGATCCGCGCACCTTCAATCCGATTCTGATCACCGATTCGACCTCGGGTGCGCTCACCGGCGATTTGTTCGAGAGCCTCACCCGCCTCAACCCCGTCACTACCCTGCCGGAGGCGGGCCTGGCCGAGAAATGGGACATCGCGCCCGACAGCAAGGCGATTACGTTTCATCTCCGTCACGGCGTGAAATGGTTTGACGGCCGGCCGGTCAACGCTCGCGACGTTCTGTTCACGCTCGACGTCATCTACGATCCCAAGGTGCCCAACAGCATCCGCCCCGCGATCACTATCGACCACCAACGCATCATCGCGGAGGCGCCCGACGACTACACGGTCGTCATGCGTCTGCCGAAACCGTTTGCTCCGCTGCTTTATTCAATTGGGATTCCGGTGATGCCGGCGCACATCCTCGAGCCCGTGTGGAAGGCGGGAAATTTCAACCACACCTGGGGCATCGACACGCCCCCGGACAAGCTCGTCGGCAACGGCCCGTATCACATGACGCACTACGCGCAGAGCCAGCTCGTTCGCTACGATCGCAACAACGATTATTGGATGAAAGATGAGCACGGCGGTCAGTTGCCGCGTCTGCACGGGCAGACGGTGACGATCGTGCAGGACCAGAACGCCGAATATCTACGCTACCTGTCGGGGCAAATCGACGTCTACGGCCCGCGCACCGAGGAGGTCTCGCCACTTTTGGACAAAGTCAAAAACAAGGAACTCGGCATCACGGTTCAGCAGATCGGAATCGACACGGGCTCGCTGTTTTTCACCTTCAACCGCAATCCGCGCCATTACGTCAAAAACGGCGTCACCAATCCGAAGCTCGATTGGTTCACGGACCTGAAGTTCCTGCAAGCGATGGCGCACATGATGGACAAGAAATCGATGATCGATCTTGTCTTTCACCAACTCGCGGTGCCGGCGGTGGCGAACATCTCGCCCGAGAACAAAATCTTCCACAATCCCAATCTCAAGGATTACGACTACGATCCGAAGCTTGCCGCCGACATGCTCGAGGCGGCGGGTTATCACCTCGCAAAACCCGGCGTGCGGACCGATCCGAAAGGCAATCGTCTCGAATTCGATCTCACCACCAACACCGGCACGCCCGAGCGCAACGAAATGTGCACCATCTTCAAGCAGGACGTCGAGAGCCTCGGCATCAAGGTGAACTATCGGCCGCTCGAGTTCACGACGCTGGTGGACAAGCTCGATTCGTCTTTCGACTGGGATTGTGTGCTGATTGGATTCACCGGCGGCATCGAGCCGAACGATGGCGCGAACTTTTATCGCTCATCGGGCAACCTTCATTTGTGGAATCCGAATCAGCCCAAACCCGCCGCACCATGGGAGGCGGAGATCGACACGCTGCTCGATCAGGGCGCGTCCGAAATGGATCCCAACAGACGGGCGCCGTACTATTGGAGAATTCAGCAAATTCTCCACGACCAGTTGCCGATACTCGAAACGGTGCGCCAGCAGCGCTATTCGTCGTGGAAAAACTCGCTGGAAAACTATCAGCCCAAGGTGTGGGGTCTGTACAAGCCGGAGTGGATGCAATTCAAGGCCGACTGAGCATCCGGCGCGCAACGCACCTCGAAATATCAGGCCGTTGACACGATGACCCGCTTTCTGATTCGTCGCCTGCTCAACATGATCCCGCTCATCCTCGGGATCACTTTCATTTCGTTCCTCGCGATGTCGCTGGTGCCGGGCGACTTCGTCTCGAATCTCAAACTCAACCCAACCATCACGCCCGAGGTCATTCACCAGCTCGAGGCGCAGTTCGGTCTCGATCAGCCGCTGATGGTCCGCTACTTCAAGTGGCTGTGGGGCGTGCTGCATCTGAACTTCGGCTTCTCGCTGCAATACCGCGTGAGCGTCACCGGCCTCATCGCGTCGCGCGCCTTCAACACGATCATCCTGTCGCTGAGCAGCATGATTTTCTCGTGGGCGATCGCGATACCGATCGGCATCATCGTCGCGGTGAATCAGAATTCAATCTGGGATCGCTGCCTCTCGTTCCTGGCGTTCTTTGGAATGTCGGTGCCGAGCTTTTTTCTCGCCTTCCTGATGATGTACCTCGCGCTGAAAACCGGATGGTTTCCGATTGGCGGCACTTTCTCGCCCGATTACGCGACGCTCGATCCGCTAAGCCAGATTGCCGATCGCATCAACCATCTCATCCTGCCGGTCTTCGTGCTTGGCATCTCCGGCACCGCGGGCCTGATGCGCCTGATGCGCTCGCAGATTCTCGAAATCAAGAATTCGGAATTCGTGCGCACCGCGCGCGCCAAGGGATTGTCCGAGCGCGTCGTCATCTACAAGCACGTGCTGCGCAACGCGCTGAACCCGTTCGTTACGATGGCGGGATATTCGCTGGGCGATCTGCTCGGCGGCGCCGCGCTGGTCGAGGCCGTGATGAACCTGCAGGGTCTCGGACTGCTGATGCTCGAAGCGGTGCGCTCGCTAGACATCTACCTGGTAATGGGCTCGGTCCTGATGGGCACGATTCTGCTGCTGGTCGGCAACCTGCTCGCGGATATCGCACTGGTGGCGGTCGATCCACGCGTCGATTTTTCGTCGGTGGCGGCCGAGTGAGATGAACGTGGACGGCGCGATGCAGGCGAATCTCCAGGGCGCTGCGGTAGCCGCGCGACAAACGTCAGGCATTGCCCGCGAATGGCGGCTGGCGTCGCGGACGGTCCGCTTTTCCGCAATCTGCCTCGCGCTGTTCTACCTGCTCGCCGCCGCGTCGCCGTTCTTCGCGAGCTACGATCCGACCTATCAGAACCGCGAGATGCCCGATTGTCCTCCGATGTCGATCCACTTGAATGCGCCGTCGGACTGGTCGCGCGGGTTGTTCTATACCCATCCAATGCACATGAATGATCCGATCGCGCGCACGTTCGTTGCCGACGCTTCCCGCCGGCTCGACATACATCTGTTCACGCGCGGCCATCTATTCACCACCGACAGCGAGCGCGAGCCGTACTTCATGCTCGGCAGCGACGGCCTGGGGCGCGACCTCTACTCGCGAATCGTGTACGGCTCGCGCGTGAGCATGTGCGTCGGGTTGATCGGCGTGCTGATCACCTTCTCGCTCGGCATCACGATTGGCGCGCTGTCCGGCTATATCGGCGGGACGGTCGATTTCCTGATCATGCGATGGTCCGAAATCGAGATGTCGCTGCCGTCATTCTATTTCCTGCTTGCGCTGGCGGCGGTAATTCCGTCGGGGATGAGCACGGTCGCGACGTTCTTCATGATCGTGGCGATCATGAGCTTCATCAGTTGGGCCGGCTTTGCGCGAATCATTCGCGGGATGGCGTCTTCGGTGCGCTCGCGGCCGTACGTCGAGGCAGCCCGCGCGCTGGGCGCGTCGCGATGGCGGATCATCACGCGTCACATCATTCCGTCGGTACTGGGCTATGCGATCGTCGCGGCCACGCTCTCGATTCCGGGCTTCATCCTCGGCGAAAGCGCGCTCTCGCTGCTCGGACTGGGAATTCAGGAGCCGGCCGCGAGCTGGGGAAACCTTTTAGCGCAGGCGCAAGACGTGCAGAACCTCGCGCGCTACCCGTGGATCCTGATTCCGGGCATCTTCATTTTCCTTGCGGTGATGTCGTTCAATTTTCTCGGCGACCATCTGCGCGACCGCCTGGATCCCGCCACCTCCGCATGATTCCGCCGCCCCGTCATTCTAGAGCGAAGCGAAGAATCCCGGTTCCTTCCCTCTCCCAAGTTAGGGCGCCGCGTCCCGCGCGACTTGTTACCCGCCTCGCCCGCTTAGTTGCGGGAGAGGCCGCGCCGCCGGCGCGGGTGAGGAACAACTGTGCGGCGCACTTCGCGAATTGGCGCACCTCGGTCCGTAGCGGGCACCAGCTCTTTAGGCTTGCACTGAAATGGTGTAGAGTGGTGAAGATTTGAACACCAATGTGGTGCTGAATGGTGCACCAAAAATGCGGTCTTCACCACTCAAATCGCCAGACAAAAAGATCCGAAGACTGTCGATAAGTCTGTCGGACGAGCAGCACGCCGAGTTGTTGGCGATAGCCCGCAAGAATCGAGTCTCAGCAGCGTGGGTAGCTCGCGAAGCAATTGAGCGGCTCCTCGCTGATGACCTGCCGCTTTTTCATCTGAGGCGACCAACATGAGCATCGTTGGCCGTGAAGAAAGAAACGAGTCGAGTGGCATCAGCCGCGCGTGGCAGCATCGGATTGTGGAGGCTGCGCGAGATTCGTCACACGTCTCCGGTTTCACACATAATTTCTACAAGTATCCGGCAAGGTTCTCACCAAAGTTTGTTCGCGCCGTGATAGAGGCTTTTACTGCGCCCGGTGATCTTATAGTCGATCCGTTTATGGGAGGTGGAACGACTCTAGTCGAGGCTCTTGCGCTAGGCCGCCACGCTATCGGAACGGATGTCAGTTCCTTGGCCGTATTCGTAGCGCAAGTGAAAACAACCTTGTTAAATGACGATGAAATCAAGACGTTGGAACGGTGGGCGAAGCGTTTGTGTTCGCGCATCAATATGCAACGTCCCGGTTTCAACTTCGAGAAATACGCGGCAAACGGTTACCATCGTCATCTCGATAACAGGATGACATGGCGTCTTCGCAAGGCAATCGAGCAGGCACTTGCATCGGCTGTCCAGCTTGCTTCGCCCAGGTCGGAGGCTTTTGCCCGATGCGTTGTCCTCAAAAGTGCGCAATGGGCCCTCGACGGTCGCAAGAGCCTACCGGACCTTCAAGAGTTTCGAGAATCGCTCATGCGGTCGGCGAAGGAAATGATCGGCGGGCTTTTTGAGTTGCGAACAGCAGTAAACGAAGACCTCAGCAGGCTCGCTACCGTCCGTTGCCTAAACAGGTCAGCCGTCGAAGTTGAGAATGATGAGCAGATCGCGCACGGGGCAAAGCCGAAACTGATTTTGACCTCCCCACCTTATCCTGGCATTCACGTTCTCTATCATCGCTGGCAAGTGGATGGTCGCAAGGAAACACCCGCACCGTTTTGGATCGCGAACCGCCTCGATGGTTCAGGAGCTGCCTACTATTCTATGGGCGACCGGAAAGCTGCAGATCTACGAAGCTACTTCGAACAGATACAAGCTGCCCTCAATTCGATAGCTGGCTTGTGCGACGAAGATACTACTGTCGTGCAGGTCGTCGCCTTTTCGGAACCCAGTTGGCAGCTGCCTCGGTATCTCGAAGCGAACTACCTCGCTGGCCTTGAGGAAATTCACTTGTCGATAATGGTCGGCGAGCGCGATGGTCGACTTTGGAGGCCGGTGCCTAATCGTAAGTGGCACGCCGGCCAGCTAGGTGAGACGCCAGCCAGCCAAGAGGTCGTGTTGTTTCATAAATTACCGGCATAGCGCCCGTAGAAGCTGTTCACGATTCTGTATTGCGGATTCAGTGAGTCACTACCTAAAGTCACTTTGTTTTCGGCAACTTCTTAGGCAGCGACAAGCACAGTGGCACGATGACGCGAGCAATACCAAGAGCTGTGTGCTCAATCGTTTTTCGACAGCCAGCATCATCAGTCTTCCACTCGTCGGTTTTTTGTGCAGTGTCGAGTAGGCCCATGGCCGTCAGAGCGAGGCCATATTTGAAGACGAACTCCACCGCCGGCTCCTCCTCTTTCGGTCGCAACTTCTTTGCCTGATCGAGCAAGTGAGACTTCCTATTCAACAGTAACTCCAATCGCCCAGTGTCGGGATTCCTACCAATGGTAAGGGGTGGGTCGTCCGGCTTGTTATCTACTTCCTTAATGTTAGGCCGACTTGGGCCAGCTTGAACAAGCGGCTCACCATGTTCTTTGCCATTTCCCTCATTCTTTCTCTTTTCGCGTGGCGGGAGCACCTGAGCATTCAAGGTGAGGACAAAGGGGCCGCTGCCGTTTTTGTCCGTGATCTCTACCGTAGTTTTCATCTTGGTGCCTTCCGGCAACGTTTTGTCGGCGAGGCATGTGAACGCAAGACGCCCATTGAATAGACTGTATGTGGGTTGGAGATCCCCGGTAAACGTGCATGTACCTGGTGCCGGGCGACGTCGCGTGAAATAGTTGCTCTTTACATCAGTAAGAAACGATGCTCGCACGGAGTCTCCTCGGGGTATGCCAATGTCGGCTTCAAGCGATCCGTTTCGTCTCCTAAAGTAAGTGGGGAACTCTAAACCTATGAATGGCCCGTGAATCGTTCCGCCCGCTCCGTCAGTCGCAGTTGGCGCTGCTACCTTGCCCGCCGTAACACTTCCGAACAAGTCCGCGAGAGTCGGATCGGTTGAAAGAAGTTCCTCAAGAGCCTTGATCCCGTCTTCGTCGTCAACGGCGTGTTTAACCTTCTCTGCGTAACGCTTTTTGTTCAGGTCGATCAGGCCTTGATGCTCACGAAGCTCTTTTCTTAACTTCTTGAACAGTTCCTGGAGCAATGTATCATCGCGGAATCGTTCACGGTCGCTCATGAACAGCGCGTTTCGTGAATCTTGGCCAAGACCGGTACAGTCCATTGTGACCAGTATGCTGCCTGCGATGTGCTCCTTATCTACTTCTTTGGTACGAAAGAATTCCGCCCCTCGCCTGGCGTGCGATTGTCCGTTTATGAGAGCACGCACACCGGTCTGAGGCTGATCGTCGTCGTCATCAAGGGCATCGTCGGATTTGAATACACGCACTTCCCCAGGCACGGTCTCGCCGGTACTGAGTGTAATGAAGACGCTGCTACCTTGTTCGAAGTCTTCTTCGAGTTTCCCGGTATGTTCCCACCGGTCGAAGCGGTCCCATACTGTCACCGCCATGACTCGGGCGAGGTAGGACTCGCGGCACTCAACAATATGAAGTGGGAGGGAGGGCCTCAGGAGAAACTCGCCTAACTTTTTGTACAGTTCGCCGCAGATGTTGCTTTTGGGAGCTTTGAAGTCGTACATCTTGATGAGCGTTCCACTGCTCACCTTGCGTTCTCGCGGTTTTGCTATCTCCGATGTTTTGACGCCTTTTTTGGGTAAAAGTGCAAGCGGAGTGCTTCCCGTCGTCAAGATCTTTTCATCTTCGCCAACAAGGTAACACCACGAAGGATTCTGCTTTGACGCGAAGAAGCAGAACAACGTGAATGCCCACTCGTGATCGTCTCGTTTTGCTACATTGCTGGGCCTCCGCGAAAGGATCAATTGCAGTTCATACTTTTCGCTGCAGAATGGAAGCACGCCGGTGCCCCCCATATTGAACCGACCCTGAACGAATGGAATTGCACCTTTGTAAGCCCCAGTCTGGTCGCCATATATGAGGGAACAGAAAGTTGAAGGAAAGTCCTCAGCAAACTGTCCTTCGCCAGCATCATAGAGAGAAAGACTGGGCCGGTCTTTCTTGCCGGTCGCGTATAAGAGCAGGTTATCCTCGGCGAATTCTCTGATCTCGGGCCTGGTCTTCTCGCTCAGGTCACCAAGGAACGCTTCGACGGCCTTGGCCATCGTCTGAGGCGCATCAACACCACGCGGGTCAATTCCCATCGCCTTACAATGTCCGAGCAGGATCGCGTCCGCACCATTCGTAAATTTCTCGACCTGCGCGGCTGCGGCAGTGCTCTGCTGGTTAAGAACGATGCTCTGATTGTTCGGCATGTTGCCAAGATACTTCCAACGATGCCGATTCTGAGGCTTCAGCAATTCCCGGTGTTCCAGGATTCGAATCACATCCTCCTCAGTCTCTGACTCCAGAAGTGATTGCAGCAAAATTTCGTCGCGCATTTTAAATCCTTTACAACCTGAACTCGATCTCGGTTTTGCCGCCCTTATCCGTCAGGCGTGATTTCAGCAACTCAATCTCCTTGCTCAACGCCTGAGCGATCTTCTTAACGTCTGCTTCGCCGTATTCGTAATGGGATTTGTTGCCGAGCTTGCCAATCACTCTGATCGCGCGGATGGCGTTTGCCGTTCGACTCTCTGCCAGCGCGACAAACTTCGCTCTCTTGTCTCGCTGCGGCGCGGTCTCCCTTTCCCTTTTGATTGCGGTGCTTGATTCCATTTTCCTGCTCTCCTTGCTCATTACGGGCAGAAATTACGCAAAAGCCAGGCGATCAATTACCGTAATCTATGCGGTGCGTCAAGTGTTCTAAATGCGCACAGTAAACCCTTCTAAATGCGTTCGTAAATAGCCACGGTTTCAGTCAGGCATTTATCCAGCGGCAATTCATTCTACGGTCAGCTTTGTCTCGGCGAATTCCTTCTTTTCGAAATCCCAGGCGAACGCGGCTGCGCGCGCGGGATTCTTCGCTTCGCTATACAATGACACGGAACAAGTGCGGGAACGTCCCGCTCGAATCTGCTAAATTCCGATTGTGCCGCTTTTTACTTCAGAAACTGGGCTTCGCGCACTGCCGCGCAAGGCCATGCTCGCGGCGGGGCGATGATACGCTGAATTTCACGTGAAACCGCTGCTCGAAGTTAAGTCGCTGCGCACCTCGTTCTTCACCGATGCGGGAGAAGTGCGCGCGGTGGACGGCGTGAGTTTTTCCGTCGCTCCGGGAAAGCTGATGGGCCTGGTAGGCGAGTCGGGATCGGGCAAGACGGCGAGCGTGCTCTCGATCATGCGGCTGCTGCCGGAGTCGGCGCGAATCGTCGGCGGCGAAATAATTTTCGAGGATCAGGATCTGCTCAAGCTGAGCGAACCCGAGATGCGCCATATTCGCGGCGCGCGCATCGCGATGATCTTTCAGGAGCCGATGACCTCGCTCAATCCCGTCTTCACCATCGGCAGCCAGATTGGCGAGGCCGTCCGCCTGCATCAGCACACCAATCGCGCCGAGACTCGCAATCGCACCATCGAGGCGCTCAGGATGGTCGGGATTGCCGACCCCGAGCATCGCATCGACGACTATCCGCATCAGTTGTCCGGCGGGATGCGCCAGCGCGTGATGATCGCGATGGCGCTGTCGTGCAATCCCCGCCTGCTGATCGCGGACGAGCCGACCACCGCGCTCGACGTGACGATACAGGCGCAGATTCTCGATCTGATCCGCGAGTTGCAGGTGCGACTCGGCCTCGCCGTGATACTGGTTACCCACGATCTCGGAATCGTCTCCGAGTATGCCGACGACGTGACGATTCTTTACGCGGCGCGCGTGATGGAGCAGGCGCCGAGTGCGGAGCTGTTTCGAAATCCTCTCAACCCGTACACGCGCGGATTGCTCGAATCTATTCCCGGCATGGACGGCAGCCGGCACCGCCGCTTGCAGGCGATTCCCGGGTCGATTCCGAGCGCGCTGAATCCACCGGCGGGCTGCAGGTTTCATCCGCGATGCCCGCGCGTAATTCCTCAGTGCTCCGCGGCAGAGCCGCCGCTCGAGAACAGGGGCCCAAACCATTATGTCGCCTGCATCCGCGCCTAATCCCGCATCGCCCATCGGTAATACGGCCGCAACCGCGTCCGGCGCGCCGCTGGTTCGCGTCGAGCATCTCAGCAAGGAGTTCCCGGCGGGCTCGACGGGAATAATTGGAGGGAAAAGGCTCTCGATAAAAGCGGTGGCCGGCGTCAACCTCGAGATTCAGCCCGGCGAGACACTGGGATTGGTCGGAGAGTCGGGCTCGGGCAAATCGACGCTTGGACGGCTGATTCTGAAACTCCTCGAGCCGACCGCAGGCGCCGTCTATTTCGACGGCCGCGATCTCTCGACGCTTGGCCGCGCGGAACTTCGCGCCCTGCGCCGCCAGATGCAGCTCGTGTTTCAGGACCCATACGCGTCGTTGAATCCGCGGATGCGCGTGCGATCGATCGTCGGCGAAGGAATCGAGATTCACAAACTCGCGCGCGGGGCGGAAAAGGAGCGGCGAATCGTCGAGCTGCTCGCGATGGTCGGGATGAGCGCTGACGCGATGGATCGTTTGCCCCACGAGTTCTCGGGCGGGCAGCGCCAGCGAATCGGGATCGCGCGTGCGCTCGCGGTGAATCCGCGCTTCCTGGTGCTCGACGAGCCGGTCTCGGCGCTCGACGTCTCGATCCAGGCGCAAATAATCAATCTGCTGCAGGACCTGCAGGAGAAGCTGAAACTCACCTACCTGTTCATCGCGCACGATCTGCGCGTGGTCGAGCACATCAGCAATCGCGTCGCGATCATGTACCTCGGCAAGATTGTCGAAATCGCATCGCGCGACGAGATCTACCTGAACCCGCGGCATCCCTACACGCGCGCGCTGCTCTCGGCGATTCCGACTATCGACACCGCCCACAAGCCGGAGCGAATCAAACTGCCCGGCGAAATGCCGAGTCCGATGAACCCTCCCGCCGGCTGCGCCTTCCATCCAAGATGCCCATATGCGAATGATGTTTGCAGCAACGTCGAACCGAAATTGGAAACCGGGCGCGGCGGGCACGCGGTGGCGTGTCACGTATTCCCGTCGCCGTAGCGGATGGATTCAATACAGATACCGCAGGATGCAGGCGTGGCGTGGGCCGAGGAACGCACGCGCGTCGCGGTCGGCCGCAACGTCAATGTCTCGGGCAAACTGATCTTTCATGAACCGGTCAGAATCGAGGGCCGCTTCCGTGGCGAGGTTCGCTCGGTGGAGTTGGTCGTGGTCGGCGAGGATGGAATGATCGAGGGCAAGGTCTTCGCACCGCGACTGCTCATAATGGGTGAGTTGCGCGGAGACGTCGTCGGATGCGACCGCGTAGTGCTGGGGCCGCGCGCCAAGTTCTTCGGCAATATCGAGACGCGCAACTTGACGGTGTCCGAAGGCGCCTACCTGGACGGCAACGTACGCATGACGCGGGTTTCTGTCGAAGAGACCGCCGTCTCCATCGACATATGATCGAGGACCCGCCCGGCGCTCAGGTCGCGACGTCGAGTCGCGCCGCTTTGCCCGACAGATTGCGCAGGTAGTATAGGCGCGCACGCCGCACGCGGCTTCGCGTCAGCACCTGCAGCTTGTCGATCCGCGGCGAATGCATCGGGAATATTCGCTCGACCCCGACCCCGTATGAAACTTTGCGGACGGTGAAGGTCGCGCGGTTGGCGCCCCGGTTGATTTTGATCACGATGCCTTCGAAGGATTGAATGCGCTCTTTTTCGCCTTCGACGACTTTGACGTGAACGCGAACTGTGTCGCCCACGCGGAATTCGGGCAGGTCCTTGCGCAGGCCCCGCTCTTCGAGCTTCTGGATAACAGTATTCATGGGAAGACAGACCTCGGGTCGAGCTTCTAAATTTACCGAAATGCGCGCGGCCACTCAATGGGTGCGGGGGGAAAACCGCGTCACTTGCCGCGAATGCGATCGAGGATAATTCCCGCAGCAGAGCGCACTGACAGATGGTTGTAATCGCCGGGGCCGACAATGGGCGCGAGCACGACGTCGGCACGTTCGGCAACCTCGGGCGACATTCCAAATCCGGTCCCGAGCAGGATCATCATCGGCGGCGCGTCCGGAGCCTCCAGCCGCTTGCGCAAGTCGGCGTAGCTGGTACCCCCCTCGGTGCGCGCGGAGGTGTGCACGACGAGCGGCCGTGCGCCGGAGATTCGCGTTGCCGCGGCGATCGCGTCGTCGAGTTCCGCGACGATTTGCACGCGCTCGAGCGCCTCGCGCCGTCGCGAATCGTGGGTCCGGCCGAAGTCGAAACGCCAATGATCGATCACGCTCGCCGCGAATTTCCGCTGCTCGGGAATCGGATGGACGATGAACACGCCACGCACGTCGTAGGTTCGCGACGCGCGCGCGATATCGTGAATGTCGAGGCTGGTTATCGCCGACGTGACGATCTTTGCGTTCCGGTCGACGACCGGATGATGAATCAGCGCTACGAAAAGATCGGACACGCTCAGAACTTGCGGCGTTCGAGCAGGTCGGGGCGCCGCCGCGCGGTTCGCCGTTTTGCTTCCGCCTCGCGCCACGCGCGAATCTTGCCGTGGTCGCCGCTAAGCAGGATTTCCGGCACCTTCATCCCGCGGAACTCCTCGGGCCGCGTGTATTGCGGGTACTCCAGCATCCCGGCAGCGAACGATTCCTCGTCGAGTGACTCGGGATTCCCGAGCACGCCCGGTATCATCCTGCCCACCGCCTCGATCACCGCCATCGCCGCTATTTCGCCGCCGCTCAGCACGTAGTCGCCGATGGAAATTTCCTGGTCCACCAGCAAGCGCACGCGCTCGTCGATTCCTTCGTAGCGCCCAGCGACGATCATCAGACCGGGTGCGCGCTTGGCGAGGTCACGCGCCAACGAATTGTCGAACACTTCGCCCTGCGGCGTCATCAGGATGCGCCACAATCCCGGGCGCTCCGCGTTGACCGCGTCGATCGCGGCGGCGATCGGCTCCGGCCGCATCACCATCCCACTGCCGCCACCGTACGGCGCATCATCGACTTGCCGGTAGTTACCCAGACCGTGCGCGCGTAGCGGATGCATCTTGATCGCGATCAATCCCTGCTCGATAGCGCGTCCGATCATACCGCCGCGAAACGGCGATTCGAACATCTCGGGGAACAGTGTGATTACGTGAAATTCCATCGCGGCGAACCGAAACACCGAAGTGCGGATGCGTCGTAAATCCAAATCTATCCGGGCGCGCCGCTTCGGGCCAGACGGCGCCGGTCGATTTCAGTCGAGCAGGCCGGGGATCGGCTCGATGGTGACGCGCCGGCCGGCGAAGTCCATCGCCTTGACGACGTCCTCGATTACCGGAACCAGGACTTCGCGCTCGCTGTTTCGCACCACCCAGATGTCCTGCGCGCCGTTCGAGAAGATTTCTTCGATCGTGCCGAGGCGGCTGCCGTCGGTCAGAAATACTTCGCATCCGATCGCCTCGTAATAGTAGAACTCGCCCGGCTTGGCCGCCGGGACATCCTCCGTCGCGAGCATCACGACCGCGCCCTTGAGCGACTCGGCCGTGTTTACGTCCGCGACGCCCTCGAGCGTGATTCGTCGCGTCGTCGCGTTCAGCCGCGTCATTCCAGTCAGCCGGAACTCGCGTGCTTCTCCCGCGCTTTCCAGGAACACGCGTGCGACCTGTTCCAATGTTTCGGAGTCGGGATTGTCGGGCCGCAATCGCAGCGCGCCCTTGAGGCCGTGGGCCCCGGTTATGCGGCCGACGCGGAGCATCGATGTTGTAACGCGATTCGCCTCAACCTGCCGGAGCTGGCCGCCCGATCATTTGTCCTCGACGATTTCGAGAACAACCTTGCGGTTGGTGCGCGAGGCGACCGCATTCAGAATCGTGCGGATCGACTTCGCGGTCCGCCCCTGCTTGCCGATCACGCGCCCCAAATCCTCCTTCGCCACCCGCAGTTCAAGTACCGAGGCGGTATCGCCCTGCGTCTCCTTCACGTCCACCGCGTCAGGATTGTTTACCAGCTGTCGTGCGAGGAACTCAACGAGCTCCTTCATGGGATGGCTCCGGTGCAGCGGGTCGCATCAGGCGGAGACCGTTGCGGTTTCGGCCCGTTTAATTAGCTTTCTTACCGTGTCGCTCGGCTTAGCGCCAGCCTTGAGCCAGTGCTCCGCCAGGTCCTTTTTGATCGTGACGCGGGGCGGATCGAAGGCCGGATCGTACGTCCCGACCTGAGCGACGAAGCGTCCGTCACGCGGCGAGCGCGAGTCTGCCACCACGATGCGGTAGAAAGGTTTCTTGCGCGCGCCATGCCGGCGCAACCGGATTACAAGTGCCATGCGATTCTCCTGTTACTTATTCTAGCTGCCGAGCCCCAGTCCGCGCATCATCATTTTTCCCGCGCCCATGCGGGTGATTTTCTTCATCATTTTGCGCGTCTGCTCGAACTGTTTGAGAAAACGATTCACGTCCTGCACAGACGTGCCGCTGCCGGTGGCGATTCGCGCGCGCCGGCGCCCGTTGATAATCAGATGGTTGCCGCGCTCCTGCAGCGTCATCGAGTCGATAATCGCCTGGATGCGCTCCAGCTCGCGTTTCGCCTCTTCGGAATCCGCCGCGCCCGCCACTTTTTTGAGCCCGGGGATCATTCCCATCAGATCGCCAAGCGATCCCATCTTCTTGATCGCCTTGATCTGCTCGGCGAAGTCCGTGATTGTGAATTCGTTCTTCTTGAACTTGCGCTCGAGCTCCTTGGCCTTGGTCTGATCGTAGTTCTGCTGCGCCTTTTCGATCAGCGTCAGCACATCGCCCATCCCGAGGATGCGCGAGGTCAGCCGGTCCGGATAGAAAATCTCGAACGCGTCGAGTTTCTCGCCCGTGGCCGCAAACAGAATCGGCGCCCCGGTTATAGTCCGCACCGAAAGCGCCGCGCCGCCCCGAGCGTCGGAGTCGAGCTTGGTCAGAATCACGCCCGAAATTCCCAACCGCTCGTGAAATCCAGCCGCCACGTTGGCGGCTTCCTGCCCGGTCATCGCGTCGGCGACGAATATGATGTGATGCGGGTTCAGCGCGGCCTTCAGGCGCACCAGCTCATCCATCAGCTCTTCGTCGATCTGCAAGCGGCCGGCGGTGTCGATAAGCACCGCGTCATGCCCGCCCGTCTCGGCCCGGGCCAGCGCGCGCGACGCGATCTCGATCGGATTCTGATCTTCGCGGCTCTCGACGACTGGAATTTGCGCCTGCGCGCCGAGCACGCGCAATTGCTCCATCGCGGCCGGGCGATAAACGTCGGTGGACGCCAAAATCGGATGGCGCTTGCGTTCCGACTTGAGCCACAGCGCGAGCTTCGCAATCGAAGTCGTCTTGCCCGAGCCCTGCAGGCCCACCACCATGATCTTGACGGGCGGCTTGACCTTCAGATCGAGCTCGCGCGCCGAACCGCCCATCGCGTTTTGCAGCTCGGTCGCGACGAACTTGATTAGATGCTGCTCGGGCGTGAGCGAGCGGAGCACTTCCTCGCCGAGCGCCTTGGTCTTGACGTGCTCGATAAAATCGCGAACGACCTTGATATTGACGTCGGCTTCGAGCAGCGCGAGCCGGACTTCGCGCAGCGCATCCTCGATATTGCGCTCGGTGATGCGCCCGTGGCCCTTGAGTTTTCTGAAGACCCCTTCCAGGCGGTCGCTGAGCGTGTCAAACATGGGTAAAAATTCAGTTGCGGCAGGTCGAGGTAAGCGGCTCCGGCCCAGTCGGTTTGTTTCTGTAGTCTAGCAAACCGTCAAGGCTAGGGCACGCTCCGGCGGCTGTCAATGCGGCAGCACGGCTACTTCCTGCGGCGGGCCTTCGGCGGCGGGTTGTACACGTGCAGAAACGAAAATGCGGCGATTGTCAGCGCATGCATGACCTTGCCCGACGCGATCAGGCCGCGTATTTCGCGCATCGGCACCAGCACGACCTCGGTCTCTTCGTCGCCGATCGATACCACCCTTTCGACTTGGCGCACCTTGTCTGCAAGAAACGAGAAACAGATGTTGCCCTGGATTGCGGGATTCGGATGCACCTTGCCAAGTTCCACGATCGTGTCCGAATCGAACCCCGTCTCCTCGATCATCTCGCGCCGCGCGGCATGCATCGGCGACGGATCCTCGGGATCGACCATCCCGCCGGGCACCTCGAGCGTGAACTCGGAGATGCCGTGACGCCATTGGCGAATCATCACGACATCGCCACTGTTCGCGATCGGAATGATATTCACCCAGTTGGGCGCGTCGAGAATGAAGAAGTCGCGTTCGCCGCGCCGCGAATGCGTCGAGCGCCGTCGATGGAGATCGAAAATCGGCGTCCGGTAGGCGATGTCGCTCTTGAGCGTCCTCCACCTGCGCGGCTTCATCAGAAAATTCCGCCTGCGCGACCTTGGCTTAGAACAATCGCGCGTATTCGATCGCCGGGCATCGATCCATCACCACCGTCATCCCGGCTTGATCCGCGCGGCGGGCCGCGTCGAGGTTGACTACGCCGAGCTGACACCACAGCACGCGCGCACCTTTGGCGATCGCGTCTTCGACGATTTCCGGCACGAACTCCGATCGCCGAAACACGTCCACGATCTCAATCGGCTCGGGAATCGACACCAGATCGGGATAGCACTTCTCTCCGAGAGCGCCGCGCAGCGCATCGGCGCCGAGCTGCGGATTGACCGGAATTACCTTGAAACCGCGGCTTTTGAGCAATTTTGCAATTCGAAGCGAGTCGCGCGCCGGATTGTCGGAGCATCCCACGACCGCGACCGTGGCTGGCCGCGCTAAAATCGCGCGAATCTCGGCGTCCGGCGGATTTCTGAATTCCATGGTCATTATGATCCCGCTGATCCCGCGCGACGCGGTCCCGCGCTAACGATGAAACAGGCGTTCGATGATCGTCGGAACGAGCCGATGAATCTCCTCACGGCATTCGGCGAATACGAGATCCCCCTTTTCGTAGGGGTCGTCGATATCGCCTGCCTCACCCGCGAACGAACGCAGCGTGAACACCGGCCGCCCCGCCGCGCCGGGAAATCGCTCGACCAACTCGCGCGCCTGCTGCTCGGTCATCGCGATGATGAGATCGGTCTGCTCGAGCATCTCGGGATGCCGTTTCAGGTCGGTTGAAGTCGCTTGGTCTCCGATATCGATACCGACATCGCGCAGCGCCATCCGCGTATCGAGCGAAACCAACGCCCCGTCGCGGGCGTAGGGAGCGATTCCCGCCGATGTGATCGTGATCCGATGGTCGAAGCCGAGCGCGTCGAGTTCGCGTCGCAGGATATGCTCGGCCATCACGCTGCGCGCGGTGTTGGCGGCGCAAATGAACAGGATGTAACGAAAGCGCGGCTCGCGACGAGCCGCGCTCCTCGGTTTCGTCTCAGCCGTCAAAAATCTACGCGCCCCCGCCCATCACCTCGCCCATGCTCTCTTTCTTGGTCACACCCTTGGCGAGCTCTTCCTTGAGCTTGGCGCCTAGTTCCGCCGGCTCCCACATCGAGCCCTTCTTCGAGACCTTGGCGCCGGTATGCCATCCGCGCATCAGCCACACGTTGCCCATGCCGACGCGGAACACTTCGCCGTGAACGTCTTTGGCGTCGTCGCTGGCCAGCCACACGACTATCGGCGCCACGTGAGCGGGCGTGAACGCATCCCATTCTCCCGGCTTCTGCGCCATGCCGGCGGCGGTCTGCGGAGTCGCGTCGACGGTAAGCCGCGAGCGCGCTATCGGCGCGATCGCATTTGCGGTGACGCCGTAGCGGCTCATCTCGCGATCCACGATTATCGCCATCGCGGCGACCGCCGCCTTTGCCGATCCGTAGTTGCTCTGTCCCGCGTTGCCCAGGATGCCCGAGTCGGAGCTGGTGTTGATGAGCCGGCCATTGAGCACGTTGCCGGCCTTGTGCTGTTCGCGCCAGTAGGCGGTCGCATGGCGGGCGACGTTGAACGAGCCTTTCAGATGGACCGAAACGACCGCGTCCCAGTCTTCTTCGCTCATGTTGAACATCATGCGGTCGCGCAGGATGCCTGCGTTGTTGACGACGATGTTGAGCTTGCCGAAGTTGTCGATCGCGCAATCGAGGATCCGCTTGGCGGCCTTGAAGTCGGTCACGCTCTCGAAGTTGGCGACTGCCTCGCCGCCGGCGGAGCGGATTTCCTTGACCACGTCCTCGGCCGGGGAACGCGACTGCCCTGTCCCGTCGAAGTGGCCGCCGAGATCGTTGACGACGACCTTGGCCCCATGCTTGGCCAGCAACAACGCCTCTTCGCGCCCGATGCCGCGGCCGGCGCCGGTAATCACTGCAACTTTGCCTGTTAATAGTGCCATCTTCCTAATTCCTCTTCTCTTTCTCGCTGGGATTTGGAGCTTGTTGGGCGATTTCGCCCGGTCCTTCTACATCAAAGTCTTCTTTGGGTTCCATCATGGATTCGTCCAGATGCGCGGGCAGCTCGTAGATAAGGTCGATTGTCATCTTCGACTTATCCTGGTCGCTCGGGAACAGCATGATGCTGCCGGGACTCCCGTTGTAGTGGAAATCGCACGACCAGATTTTGCGCGCCGGCATGATCAGCGACGAGGTGATGTGAAAGTCGTTCTTCTTCAGCTCGTCCTTGTAAAACGCAACCATCTGGGGCATCTGCGCGTCGGCGCTGAACAGAATCTCGCGCATCGCACCCTTGGGTTTGCGGACGTGTTCGATCTTGGCGCCCGGATATATCGGCATCGACTTGTACAGATCCGGTGGCAACGCCTGGCTGGGCTCGTCGGGCGCGGTCATCGAGGCTTGCACGGCAGGGGGTGCGACGGGAGCGGCTACCGGCGCGGTTTTGCAAGCCATGAATCCGAACATGCACGTGGCAGCTAGCGCAGCCCGCCTGAACAAAACAGGCCGATGCACCGTCTTAATCAATGGTGAGTTCAGATTTCTCAAAAGCGTCAATCGACCAATAAAACAACGACCGCGTTCGCGGTCAGCCTACGGCGTGTTCTGGCAAGTTTCTGGATAGACGTGAGGGGCCAAGAAGTCAAGGCAAAAAGATACTTCGCGGTGTCGCGAGCGACCAGTTTACGGTAGTCGCCAGCATGGCCAATGGCGTAGAGTAAACGGGATGCGGACCCGATGATCGAGCGTGGTGTGAGCGTTTGCGCGAACGTGGGATTCGCTCATTTGCAATCGCAGGCGAATTGGTCAATATTGGTCAATTATTTTTAGGTTCGCGCGCGGCGACTCTTGACAAATACTGTCTATTGTTGCATTCAAACTTTTCGCGCCATCACAGACGACTTGACCGGCGGGTGAGAGCCCAATCTGTGAAAAATAGGGTTCGCGACCGGTTCAAGGGAGAACCGCAAAGGCAGTTACGCAACAGTTCGAGCGGGGCCAGAGTTTCGCCGCTCAGATCTATTTCAAACTCGAGAGGATTAAGAGATGCAAAGCAACTTCGGTATTTTGTCGATGATTCAGCAGGGCTACTATGCAACGTATCCCCTGCTGTTCATTTCGGTAGTCTGTCTGGCGATAATTTTTGAACGCGTATGGGCGCTGTGGGGTGTCGGACCCAAGACGGCGAAGCTGGCTGATTCGCTGATTCCGCAGCTGCGGCAGGGCAAGTTCAACGAAGCGTTGCAGGCCACGCAGGCGCGCGCCACGGCGGCCGAGCGCATCTATCACACCCTCATCTCGGGTTCGCAGACGATGGACAGGGATCATCTGCTCGAGCTCGACGACGAGCGCCGTTACCAGGAAGGCCTCGAGTTCAAGCGCTACATCTGGGTGCTCGCGACCGCGGGCGCATCGGCTCCGTTCATTGGGCTGTTCGGCACGGTCGTTGGTATCCTCCGGGCGTTCCAATCGATGGCAATCATGGGCACCGGCGGTTTCTCGGTCGTCGCAGCCGGTATTTCGGAAGCGTTGATTTCGACGGCGCTTGGACTCGCTGTCGCGATCGTCGCGGTTATCTTCTACAACTATTTCTCGGTCAAGATTGAGAACATCAGCGCCATCCAGCACATCAACGACGACCGCCTGATCGACGCCACACTCCAGGGGAGACAAGCGCGTGGCAATTAGCGGACCCCATGGTGGCGCTGGTGGCGGCGTTTTCGCCGACATCAATATCACGCCGCTGACCGATATCTTCCTGGTTCTGCTGATCATCTTCATGGTCACGACTTCTGTCACGATCGAATCTGCCGCCCACGTCGATCTGCCCAACGCGACCAATACCGCGCCGGAGAACAAGGGCGTCATCGTGACATATACCGCCCAGCACGAGTTGTTCGTGAACTCGAAGGACGTTCCCGAGCGTGAACTCCGCTCGAGCCTGAGCGAGGCGCTGGGCAAAGTGGACCAGAAGATCGTCGTGTTCCAGGGTGATCGCAAAGTGCTGCTCGGCGACATGGTGCGAATCCTGAATATCGCCAAGGCCGCCGGCGCCGAACAAATTGCAATCGCGGCCAAGCGGGTCACCGGTGCGCAACTAGCCAACTCCTCAGGTGGTGGAGGTTGATCGGGCCGGCCCCGGTGGCTGACCTGAGCATCGATACCCGCAGAGGTATTTGCCCATGGCAATGAGTAGTAACAAAGGCGGCGGGGTGTTCTCCGATATCAACATCACCCCGTTGACCGATATCTTTCTCGTCCTGCTGATCATCTTTATGGTGACGACTGCGGTGACAATTGAATCCGCGGCCCACGTCGATTTGCCCAAAGCTGAAGCTCAGACCAACCCCAACGAAAAGCCCAAGGGCATTATCGTGACGTACACCGCCGACCATCTGATCTATTTGGGCGACAAGCAGGTCACCGAGCCCGAGTTGGTGCTCCAGCTTCATGACGCGCTTGCGAATTCGACCGACAAAATTGTGATTTTCCAGGGCGACCCAAAGGTTATACTTGGTGATATGGTTCGTATTCTGGATATGGCCAAGTCGGCCGGCGCGGAAGCTATCGCTATCGCCGTGTCTTCTCTCCCTCCCGGGGGCGCCTCTGCCAGAGCGCCGGGAGGCGGAGCGTAGGAATTTGATTTTCGGACGGTTCACGCGTCGCCGCGACGATCGCGCGGCTTTAAGTCTAGTGAATGAGGATCTCGGCCTCGGCCGCGCCAAGCGTAGCCCAAGCGGGGAGCACGTTTTTATATGATCGCAGCAATAATTATTTTGCTTGTCCTCTCGACGTTCGTCGTCGCTTTCATCTTCTACCGCATTATCGGCAAACGAGAGCTTGAGGCCGAGGCGCGCCGCGAAGAAGACGAAGCTGACGCGACCCGTCTTCAGAAGATGAAAGATGCGCTCGGACTGCTGATCGGCCCCTTTCCGCTGTCGGTCGCCCTTCACGTCCTCGCCCTGCTCTTCCTGATCATCACGGTGCACGAGCAGCGCGGGCGCGAGTTGATCATGGTGAACCTCGAAGCGGGCGGCGGCGGCGGTGGCGGCAACGAGATGCAGGATCTCGACATGCCCGAAGTGCCGATGCCCGACACGGCGCCGCAGCAGATGGAGCAGCCGACCGCGGTCGACACCTCGCAGGCGGTTGGACTGGCCAATGACTACGTGCGCGCAGCCGGCGGCGGCGGCATCGGGATTGGCCGTGGCGGCGGCATGGGCTCGGGCTACGGTCACGGCATCGGCTCGGGCTTCGGCGGGTTCATCGGTGAGCTTAGGCGCAAGGGACTGGACGTGGTGCTGGTCATTGACGGGACCGGCTCGATGAAACTGATCATCGACGACGTCAAGGCCAAGATGCAGCAGTTGGTGCAGTCGATTCACCGGCTGGTGCCGATCGCGCGAATCGGAATAATCGTGTTCGGCGGCAAGGGCGAGAAGCGGAATGTCCAGCCGCTGACGCTGTCACCGCAAAAGCTCAGCGACTTCCTCAACGGCATCCAGGCGATGGGTGGCGGCGAGTGGGAAGAGGATACGCTGGGCGCGTGCGAGACGGCGATGGACAAGATGGACTGGAAGCCCTATGCAAAAAAGGTGGTGGTGCTGGTCGGCGATTCGCCCCCGGAGAAGGAGGACTTCGCACCGCTGCTCGCGCTGATCCGGCAGTTCAAATCCAACAACGGCACTTTCAACACGGTGGACGTGGCGGCCGAGGAGCACGAGCGCTTCGAGCGTGAGTTCTGGCTCAAGGTGCATCGCGAGGAGCCGCCGAAAATCTCGCCGTTGCCGGAGTTCTACCGGCAGACGCAGGCGGCGTACAAAGTGCTGGCTACCGCGGGTGGCGGCTCGATGAAATCGCTGACCAAGGACGCGCACATCAATCAGCAGGTGCTGATCCTGGCCTTCGGCGAGCAATGGCAGTCGCAGGTCGCGTCGTTCGGCCGCGGGCTGGGTGGTAGCAGCTCGAGTCCCAGTCCATAAGTCGGGCTCCCGCGCCAGCCGGCCAACCAGACTTTCCATACTGGCCAAAATAAATCGCAAGAAAGTTCCCCCTCCTACGATCTTAGTTTCAGGAGACGCCAACGCTCGGGGCGGCCTGTGGCGCGAAGGAGGGTGCGATGATTGCGATGCTGATTACCTGCCTTGTCGTGTCCGGCTCGATAGTGATCGTAGCCTTTGCATGGAACCGGATTCGCGGTCTTCCTGTCGCGGCATCGATGCCGCCGGGGCTGCGCAGCGCGGCCCGCTTTGCCGGCGGTCCCTTTTCGATTTCGATCGCGATCCACCTCGCGATTATTCTCGCGCTCATCATCGCCGTGCATGAGAGCCGCGCGCGGGACCTGATCATCGTCACGATGGAGCCGGGATCCCTTCACCCGTTCGACGAGGCCGAGCGATTCGAGATACCCGACGAAGCGATTCCTGATTTCACCACCAAATCACCAGACGATTCGCCGCCGGTGGTGGACGTCGACAAAGTGTTCAAAGGCTTCAGCACGATTGCCGGTACATCGTCCGACACGGGAATCGGTCTCGGTCGCCACCTCGGCGAGTTCCTGAACCTTCGCCCCGGAGGAGGCGGCGGCGCCGCGAGCTTTCCGGGCTTCATCGGCGAGTTGCGCCGCAAGGGTCTCGACATAGTGCTGGTGATCGACGGCACGAAGTCGATGGACTTCGTGATGGCTGACGTGAAAGCGCGGATGGCTCAACTCGCGGTCAGAGTTCGCCAACTGGTTCCGATCGCGCGCGTCGGCGTCGTCGTGTTCGGCGGCAAGGGTGAACCACTCGACATACAGCCGCTGACGCTCTCGACCGCCAAGCTGAGGTCGTTTCTCGGCTCGATTCAGGCTAGGGGCGGCGGCGAGTGGCAGGAGAACACACTCGGCGCGGTTCAGGCTGCGGTCACGAAGATGGATTGGAAGCCTTACGCGCGCAAGGTGATCGTGCTGATCGGCGACTCTCCGCCCGAAAAAGAGGACTTCGCACCGCTGGTCACGCTCATCCGGGACTTCAAGCACAACAACGGTACGCTGAGCGGCGTCGATGTCATGGAAGAGGAGCATGAGCGCTTCGAGCGCGAATTCTCGATCAGGGTGCATGGCCGCGAGCCGGACAAGATTGGGCCGCTTCCTGAATTCGCAAAGCAAACTCAGGCCGCATACAAGGTGCTGGCGGTCGAGGGCGGTGGATCGATACGCAGCTTAAGTCACGACGCGGACATTAATCAGCAGGTGATGATCCTGGTGTTTGGCGACAAGTGGCAGGAAGAGGTCAGCCGATTCGCGTCGAGGTAGTGCGACTAATGCCGCACCGCCGGCAGGCAGGGACGACTTCCTCAAAACAATCCGTCGAGGCGGAACGGATATCTTAGGGTGCTCTCGACACGATGCGGTCATTCGTAGCGGAGCGCTTCAATCGGATCGAGCAGCGAGGCTTTGCGTGCGGGATACCAGCCGAAGAACACACCGACACCCGCCGCGAAACAAAATCCGCCTACCACAGCCGATGGTGAAATCAGCGTCGGCCATTGCGCCAGCGCCGAAAGCACCTTCGAAGCGACTATTCCAAGCACTGCTCCAGCCAGCCCGCCCATGACGCTGAGCAAGGCTGACTCCACCAAAAATTGCAGCAAAATCTGCCGGCGGCGGGCCCCGATCGCCATCCGGATGCCGATCTCGCGCGTACGCTCGGTCACCGAAACCATCATGATGTTCATGATCCCGATCCCACCGACCAGCAATGAAATCGACGCGACGGCGGCCAGCAGCAGAGTCATGACCCGGCTGGCGCTCTCGGAGGCCTGCGCGAGTTCGTTGAGACTCCGCACCGTGAAGTCATCGTCCTGTCCGGGGCCGACGTGATGGCGGTGATGGAGCAGTTGCTGAACGTCGTCTTGCACCGCATCGACATCTTCGGCATCGCGCGCCTGGACAAACACCATATTCACGACGCCGGAGATTTTGGGCGGGCTTCCGAACGGGCTTATGACTGCGGTGTCTGATGCGTACATGGGGCTGGAGGCACTCGTGATTGGGACGCTCAGATAGGGATTCAGGACCGGATTGCTCGATCCCGTGGTGCTCGACGGTGCCGTCGCGGTCACCTGTGACGTGCCGAGCACCTTTCGCTCGGCGGTATTGAACGGCACGTACACAACGTCGTCCTGGTCCTGGCCGTAGTTGGATTGGCCTTTGACTGCAAGCACGCCGATCACGCGCAGGGGAAAATTCTTGACCCGAACGGTGGTACCTATCGGATCTTCGTCCTCGCCGTAGAGATTGCTGACCACCGTCCTGCCGAGCAGGCACACGGGCGCGGCGCTGCGCTGCTCCTCGTCCGTAAAGCTGCGCCCTGCGGCCATCGGCCAGTCACGAATTGCGAAGTAGGCCGGTGTGACGCCGGCCACGAAGGTGCTCCAATTCTGGTTCGAGTGGACGACCTGTGCGATCTGCCGGTCCGCGTAACTCACGGCGGAAACCGTATCCACTTCTTTCCCAATCGCCTCGGCGTCCGCCACGGTCAGAGTCGAGGTACTTCCGGAGCCGATGCGCACGCCATTGGAAGTGGTCGCGCCTGGCAACACCACCACCAAGTTGGTGCCGAGACTTTGGATCTGCTGTTGCACCGAATAGCGCGCACCGTCGCCCACCGCCACCATCGTAATCACCGCCGCAACGCCAATGAAAATACCAAGCATCGTGAGCACAGCCCGAGTCTTGTTGCGCATGAGCGCCCGCCAGGCCGCGCTCAGCGCCATCCCGCCGAATCTCCAGCTCTTCTCACTCTGCGGCCGCACCGCCGTCCTGGTAGCGGTGACTCGATTGACACCAGGAGGCGCCGACGGCGCTTCACGCGTGCGTACATCGGAAATAATCGCGCCGTCGCGGAAAGTCACCACGCGATCGGTATAGGCGGCAACGTCCGCATCGTGGGTCACCACCAGCACTGTGAGCCCGTGCTCGCGGTTGAGCCGACTGATGATCTCCATGATCTCAGCCGAGTTCTTAGAATCGAGATTTCCGGTGGGCTCATCGGCCAGCAGAATCGCAGGATCGTTGACCAGCGCGCGGGCGATGGCGACTCGTTGCTGCTCGCCGCCGGAAAGCTGATTGGGGTTGTTCTGTTCCCGTCCCTGGAGCCTGACTTTGCCGAGCAACTGCTTGGCGCGTTCGTCGCCTTCCTGATTCCATTGCGAATAAAAGAGCGGCAATTCGACGTTCTCTAATGCGGTTGTCCGCGACAGCAAATTGAAGGTCTGAAAAACGAACCCGATTCGGCGGCTACGGATGCCGGCCAACTCTTCTTCCTTGAGCGAGGCGGTGTCTACGCTCTCCAGCAGGTAACGACCGCTCGTCGGCCGGTCCAGGCAGCCGAGGATATTCATCAAGGTTGACTTGCCCGAACCCGACGCGCCCATGATCGAGACGAACTCACCGCGCTCAATACTAAGGTTGACGCCGCATAGCGCCGGCACCTCGATCTCACCCATTCGGAAGGTCTTGGTCAGACTTACGATCTCGATAAGCGGCGCCATACCGTTCCTCACCTCAGCATAGAAAGCCGAAGCGACGAGGAAGAAGGAGAGCTGCCTCCGGTGTCAGTTGTGCGGAGCTTGTTCGTCACGACCACATCGCCCGACTTCAGATCTCCGCCTAAAACTTCGACGTAGTTGCCGTCGTCGAGGCCGGTAACGACGAAGATGGGTTTGAGCATCCCGCGATCCTCGAGCCATACGCGCCTCTGCCGCGAAGACTTTTCGGCGACGTTCTGATTCGTAGTTTCGCGGTTGTCTTTGCCCGGCGTGAACCGCAGTGCCTGAACCGGAACCCGCAGGACATTGTCGCGTCGGGCTGTGACTATCGTCACATTGGCGGTCATCCCGGGCGCCAGCAGAAACTCCGGATTGGGCACGTTAACCACCACATCGTAGGTGACCACATTCTGCACCGTAATCGGCGCCTTGCGTACCTGGCCAACCGTGCCCTCGAACTCCCGATCCGGAAATGCGTCGACGCTGAAATCGGCTGCCTGGCCGGTTCGCAAGTTGCCGATGTCAGACTCACTGACATTCGTGTCCACCTGCATCTGCGTCAGGTCTTTCGCGATCAGAAACAGAGTCGGCGTCTGAAAACTTGCGGCTACCGTCTGTCCGACATCGACATTGCGCGAGACGACGGTACCATCGACGGGGGAGATGATATTCGTGTAGTCCAGATTGACCTGCGCCTCCTCCAGATTGGCCTGTTGCTGCTGGATGTTGGCGCGGTCGAGTGCTACCTGAGCGACATCCTGATCGTAGGCGCTGCGCGCGCTGTCAAGCGTGTCTTGCGAAATTGCGTTCGCTTCGAGCAACCGGCTGTCGCGCTCAAACGTGAGCTTCTTGTAGGCCACGTCGGCCTGGTCCTTGATGAGTTGAGCCTTCGCGTTCGCAAGCGCAGCCGCCGCCTGGTCCACCTTGACCTGGAAGGGACGCGGGTCGATCTTGGCGATGAGTTGGCCAGACTTAACCGGAGTGTTGAAATCAGCGTAGATTGCGATGATCGGCCCTGAATCGTAGGTGCCGACCTGCACCGTGGTAACCGGATTGACGGTGCCGGTTGCGGTGACCGAGCGAACGACAGCACCGCGGTCAACCGCGGCAGTCGTGTATCGCGGCTGGGGCGTACTGCGGAGAAGGTAATAGAGCGAAACGGCTGCCACGGCCAGGACCGCGACGGCGATCGGCCAGAAACGCTTCGCCGCCAGTGGATTTATTAGCATCTGTAGGACAGAGCATCCGCTGTGCCAGACCGAAACGGACGGTTCGCGATTAAATCCGGATCATGTGTAGCTAACGGCGCCACAGGTGGAAGGTTTCGCTGGGTGGTTTCGAGTCACAATCGTGCCTCTCGGAACGCAACAGGTAAATTCTATTTGATGCGCAATTAGGCGGATTGACTTTCAGCATCTTTTTTTCTAATACTCAAAAGTCACGCTGAGCGGGTATTTTACCCGAGCCAGGGGGAAAACGTTTCAGGACTCTTACGGAGGTTCGAATGCAAATGGGGATAGTGGGGTTTCGCAAAGCGGTCGTCGCCGGGGGCATTGCGTTGTTGGCCCTTGGGGCCTTGAGCTTGCCGGGGGAGGCAGGCGTCAAGCCGGGCGACTTCATCACTCCGGACAACGCGTCGCAGGTGAAGGATCTTGTTTCGCCGGGCGTGTACTACAAAGTGCAGCGCGGGATGACGATGAAAATCGTCCCCACCACGCGCATCGATTGGCCGCCTCCGTACAAGGACGCGACCGAGAAATATTCGTCGCAGGTGCAGCTCTCGAAGGATCACCGCACCGTCATCGGGTATGTCGCCGGCCAGCCCTTCCCGCTGATCGACGCGAACGATCCCTACGTCGCGACCAAGGTCGTCTGGAACGCCTTGTGGCGTCCGATCAGCAATGACGACTATGACTTGCGATATTTCGATTGCGACACGGTTTTCACCGGCGTCAACAAGCCCTTCTTTGAACTCTGGTACTATCAAACGGGGCACTACGCCGGTTATGACCTCGTCGGCCGAACCGAAGTGGAGCCGCTCCCCGTCGATCCCGACTTCAAGCATACCAACCGCCTGTGGTTGTTCCTGCTCGGTCCGGAACTCGCGCCCCAGAATGAACGTGGCACCAGTCTGCTGCGTTATCGGTACGCCGAACCGACTCATGGCGACGACACCTGGGCCTGGGAGCCCGGCACGCGGCGCCTGCGCCGTCTGAACGAGGCGATGAATTCGACCGCGACCGGCACGCAGACCTTTTCCCCCGATCACTATTCGGGTTTCAATCCCAAGACCGAACAGTACGACTACAAGTTCCTCGGCGAGAAGGAGATGCTTGGGACGGTTGACGCCGAGCATTCACCGGAAGTCCGATGCCCCACCGACGGCGGCGGCAGTGCATGCCCCGAGCGCTGGCAGATGCGCCACATGTACATTGTGAGCGCCGAGCCGCGGCGCAGCGTTAACAACGCCGAGGCTCTCGATTCCAAGAGCATCATCTACATGGATTCCGAAATGTGGTTCGAGCCATACATCGATACCTACGATCGTCGCGGCGAACTGTTCCGCAACAACGTCTTCTGGCTCGCGTATCGCGATCGTCCAGTGCCCGACGCGAAAATCGCCATCTATCCTTTCAAGCGCGAATTCGTCGTCGGCGCCAGCTCCACCGATTTGCAGAGCGGCCAGGCAACGATGTGCTACCTGCCCGGCCGCGAGACGCCCGAGCGTGAATGCTGGTACATCAACATGGGTGCGGTGGATCGAGCGTTCTTCACCACCGAGGCGATGGTGAAGATGTCCGAAACTGGCCACATGTAGCAAGCGGCCGCGAGGCGAGCCGCCTTACGATTTGGATTGTACGACGCCGGCAGGAGCATCCGCTCCTGCCGGCGTTTTCTTTTCTCTTCGGCGCGGGCGTTGATTTCCGCGGCCTATCTCCACCAATATGTAAACTGCGCAAGTGGGCGGATTGATTGACTTCTGCATTTATTCATTCTAATAACAGGTTCGTGAAATATTAGCGCTGGCGGGTATTTTTACTCGAGCCAGGGGAAAAACAGTTCAGGGCTCTTACGGAGGTTCAAATGCAAATGGGGAAGCTGGAGTTTCGCAAAGCGGTCGTAGCCGGGGGCATTGCATTGTTGGCCCTCGTGGCCCTGAGCTTGCCAGGGGAGGCCGGCGTCAAGCCGGGCGACTTCATCACTCCAGACAACGCGTCGCAGGTGAAGGATCTTGTTTCGCCGGGCGTGTACTACAAAGTGCAGCGCGGGATGACGATGAAAATAGTCCCCACCTTGCGCATCGATTGGCCGCCTCCGTACAAGGACGCGACCGAGAAATATTCGTCGCAGGTGCAGCTCTCGAAGGATCATCGCACCGTCATCGGCTATGTCGCCGGCCAGCCGTTTCCGCTGATCGACGCGAACGATCCCTACGTCGCGACCAAGATCGTCTGGAACTCTTTGTGGCGCCCGATCAGCACTGACGACTACGACCTGCGATATTTCGATTGCGAGACGGTTTTCACCGGCTACAACAAGCCCTTCTTTCCAGTCGAATACCTGCAGGAAGGGCACTACGCCGGTTATGATCTCGTCGGCCGAACCGAGGTGGAGCCGATTCCCGTCGATCCCGACTTCAAGAATACCAACCGCCTGTGGTTGTTCCTGCTCGGTCCGGAACTCGCGCCCCAGAATGAACGTGGCAGCAGTCTGCTGCGTTATCGGTACGGCAATCCGGCTCATGGCGACGACACCTGGAGCTGGGAGCCCGGCACGCGGCGCCTGCGCCGTCTGAACGAGGCGATGAATTCGACCGCGACCGGCGCGCAGACGTTTAGTCCCGATCACTATTCGGGTTTCAATCCCAAGACCGAACAGTACGACTATAAGCTGATCGGCGAGAAGGAGATGCTCGCGACGGTTGACGCCGAGCATTCACCGGAAATCCGATGCTCCACCGACGGCGGCGGCAGTGCATGCCCCGAGCGCTGGCAGATGCGCCACATGTACATTGTGACCGCCGAGCCGCGGCGCAGCGTTAACAACGCCGAGGCGCTCGATTCCAAGAGCATCATCTACATGGATTCCGAAGTGTGGTTCGAGCCGTACATCGATACCTACGATCGCCGCGGCCAACTGTTCCGCAACAACGTCTTCTGGCTCGCGTATCGCGATCGTCCGGTGCCCGACGCGAAAATCGCCATCTATCCTTTCAAGCGCGAATTCGTCGTCGGCTCCTCCTCCACCGATGTGCAGAGCGGCCAGGCATCGATGTGCTACCTGCCCGGCATCGAGACGCCCGAGCGTGAATGCTGGTACATCAACATGGGAGCGGTGGATCGAGCGTTCTTCAGCACCGAGGCGATGGTGAAGATGTCCGAAACCGGCCACATGTAGCGAGCGGCCGCGAGGCGAGTCGCCTTACGATTCGGATTGTACGACGCCGGCAGGAGCATCCGCTCCTGCCGGCGTTTTCTTTTCTCTTCGGCGCGGGCGCCGATTCCCGCAGCCTATCTCCACAATATGCAAACCGCCCCTCCCAGCAGCACCAGCACGCCCGGATTGATGTGGCGCCAGAGCAAAATCCCGAACACCGCAATTGCGATCGCCAGCGTCTGCACGTTCAGGATCGAAAGCCTCGCAAGCGCAAACGTCCCCGACGTCATCAGGCCAACCGCCACCGGCGCGAGCCCGCGCTGAATCGACGTGCGCCACGGCCACCCGCCCAGATGTACCCACCATCGATTGACGAACAGCGTAATCACGCAGTCGGGCAGGAAGAATCCGATTCCCACCACCGCCATCCCGGCCCATCCCGCCAGTTGATAGCCGATCACAAGCACCATCAACATGTTTGGTCCCGGCGCAACCTGGCCGAGGCTGTAGATGTTGCGGAACTGCGCGTCGGTCAGCCAGTGAAACGTATGCACCGTCATGTGCTGCATCTCGGGCAGCACCGCCGTGCCGCCGCCGACCGCCATCACCGACAGCAGTGCGAAGACCAGGAACAGATGTATCAATCGCGTCATGCGGACTTCGATCTCAATAGTTAATGACGAAACAGGTGATGGCGCTCGCCGCGATGAAATGGCAGATGCTCGTCCTGCGCGCGCGGTTTTGAGACCGTGGGCCGGTACAGCCAGACCGATATCGGCCCGAGACCCAGCAGCACCACGAACAGTGGTAATTTAACGAAGCTGACCGCGAGAAACGTCACGAAGATGATCGCGATATCCGGAAGCTGGCGAAATTGGCGCCGCCCGATCTGCAACGTCACCGCCGACAGCAAACCAACCGCCGCGGCTGCGATCCCCAGCAGGAAGCGCCTGACGTCGGGATTGCTGTGATTCGATTGATACAGTATCCCCAGCACCATCACGACGATCGTCCCCGGCAGCAGCATCCCGATGACCGACACCGCCGCGCCGGCCAGCCCGCGCAGATTGTCGCCCATGATGATCGCCATGTTGACGGCGTTGAGCCCCGGCAGGGTCTCGCTGATCTCCATCGCGCCGAGAAATCCCTCGTCGTCCAGCCATCCTTCTTCCCGCACCAGGTACTCGCGCAGATAGGCCACCGCGCCGCCGCCGAAGCTGAGCCCGCCGGCGAGAATGAAGATTCTGAACAGGGTTAGCAGACTCGGATGAAGATCGGGTTCAATCCTCGTGCTTGAGACCGGCGTTTCCGTATCCGTAGATGAGGGCGGTTTTGGTTGTTCCACGCTGCACCCAGTCTGGGGCCCGCGACTGTGCAGGGCCGTGTAGAAGAACTCGGAAAGCTCGCGCTGCTTGCGCCGCACCGCTGAAGTATCAGTCCGGATAGTGGAGGTCAATTATTGCTGATTTGGCGGCGGGTCGAAACTGTTACTCGGTCAACTGTGAGCATCGCAACACCGTATGCCGCTGTCCGAGCGCGTCCGCCGCGGCGCGCGGGGATCGCCGACCTGCGCGGGCGGTGGCGGCCTCATTGATATGAAATATTGGCGATGTTAGCGTGACTGTCATCGCCGCGATGCCCGCGCCGGGGCTCGCCCGGAAAGGCATCGCCAGGCCGCAATCCTTGAACCCTATATCGCGCGCAAAACAAAGCTCACGCCCGTTGCGGCTCCCCGACTTCATCGCGGTCGGACCGCCGCGAACCGCCACCACCTGGTTGCACGAGGTCTTGAAGGGCCACGTGGGATTGCCGCTCGACATCAAGGAGACCGACTTTTTTTCCAAGCACTACGACAAGGGAATCGACTGGTACGCCGACTACTTCCGCCATTGTCCGCCCGCGATAAAAATCGGCGAACTGTGCGCGACCTATTTTGCGTCGCCGGAGGCTCGCGAGCGAATCGCGCGGCACCTCCCCGAATGCCGCATCATCTGCACGCTCCGCGACCCGGTCGATCGCTCCTACTCGTTCTACAGGCTGCTCCGCCGGCACGCGTGGACCAAGCTCCCATTCGAAGAAGCGGCGGCGAAGCATCGCGAAATCCGCGAGCAGAACCGCTACGCGTTTCATCTCGCCGGATGGCAGCGGCAATTTGGCGCTGACCACGTGCTGGTCGGTCTGTATGATGACTTCGAGGCCGACGCGCAAGCGTTTGTCGACCGGGTAACCGCCTTTGTCGGGATCGATCGAATCGTGATTCCGCCGGGGCGGGCCTTCGAGCGCGTGCATCCGATCGAAACCGCGCCGCCGAGCCGCCGGCTGGTGCGTGCCACGCGCCAGATCATTACCTGGATGCATTCGCGCCGGATGCATCGGGCGGCCATACGGTTTCGTAAGAGTGCGCTGGGCCGTTTCGTGTACGAAGGCGGGCGGCCGTATGGGCCGCTGGCGCCCGACGTCGAAGCGCGCGTCCGGGAACTGTACAGGCCCGAAGTCGAAGCGCTCGAGGAATTGCTTGCGATCGATCTTTCCGCGTGGAAGAAACCGCGCGATCCACAAGCCGGCCACAGCGATAAGCGGAAGGCAGCGATGTCTGTCGCGCGCGCGACCAGCCTTGACGATCTTCGTGACCCAATCTTCAAATAGCGGACGTCAACTGAGACTGCCCGATTTCATCGCGGTAGGGCCGGGCCGGACCGGCACGACGTGGCTGCACGAGATCCTCAAGGGCCGCGTCAACCTGCCTGCGGGGATCAAGGAAACCGAGTTTTTCACGACCAATTATTACAAGGGGATCGATTGGTACGCGCATCACTTCCGCAACGCGGACAGCGTGCGTCCGGTTGGCGAGGTTAATCCATACTTCGGCTTTCCCGAGTCGGCCGAGCGCGTCGCGCTGCATATTCCGCGATGCAAGATTATTTGCACTTTTCGCAACCCGGTCGAGCGTATTTACTCGGAGTATAAACTCTGGCGGCATTACACCCTGACGCGTTTTCCGCTCGATAAGTTCCTGGTAAAAGTTCCGCAGGTGATCGAATCGACCCGCTATGCCAAGCATCTGCCCGACTGGCTCGCGCGTTTTGGTCAGGACCGGGTGCTGGTCTTGCTCAACGAGGACCTGCGCGCCGATCCGCAGGCTTACCTTGACCGGGTTTGCGATTTTATCGGCATCGAGCGGTACCCCGTGCCGGCGTCTGCGGGCCAAGGCGAGTTGATCAATTCAATTAACGATCTGCCCAGGTTCTGGCGTGTAGCTCGCAAGGCGCGCCATCTCATGTACTGGCTCAGGGAGAAGCAAGCCTACCGCACAAGCAATTTTCTCGAGCGGGCGGGTGCATGGAAGTTGGTTTTCGGCGGCGGCTCGCGCTTCCCGCCGCTCGATCCTGCCAGCGAGTCGCACCTGTACGAACTCATGCGCCCCGAGATCGACGGCCTCGAGCGCATGACCGGACGTGATCTCTCTGCCTGGAAGGCTGCTCGCGCCGATCGTAGGCGCGTGCGGGACTGAAGGCATAGGTTCATTTCACGAAAAGAATTCTTGCCTCAAGCGCTTGGTTCTCACTCGCAGGCGAAACAGGCGGCGAGGTAACCTACGGGGTTTGCGTAGAACATCTTTATGCCAGAAGAACATTTTCAGAATTGTGTCTGAACGGCTGTGTGCCTCATCGTGCCCGGTACGGTACACGGCGCCAGCAAAAGGCAATGGCGCCAAAGGCGTTCCGGCCGCGTTCAGATGGTCATCAATAAAAATATGGCTCCCCAGCATGCGGCGAATGTAGGCGTCGTCGGCATCCTCGAAACGGGCCGGCAGATGATAAAGATCGGCGCGCACGATGTGCGACGACCCGCACAAAATGGAAAACTTCGGATAAAGATAAAGTAGATTGCCGCCGCTCCAGACATACCCATCGCGAATATACCACCCATTCGCGTGAGGATTGGCAGCCACAAATGATGTCAGGTTGCAACTGACAAAGTCATCGCCATCAACAATCATGACATATTCCATCTCGCCGGCGTGCAACATGCCGGCCAGAACACGCCGTCCCTTATCGAGCCGAAGGGCGTTGTAAAAATCCTCCCTATCGCTCTTCCCTCGTTCATGCAGTTGATTGGGAGGAAAGTCGACGCGTTTGACCTCGAAGCCAGGCGGAAGTTCGGGAAGATCGGCACCGTAATTGGCGACGATCACAGCTTTCCATTCCGGCTTGGTTTGCCGAGAGATCGACGAAACGGTTTCACTCAGATGTCTTTTAAGTTGGGGCCAGTCCCTGGCATTCTCCTGATGCCGAACCGGGATAACAAATGTTACGATGTTTTCCATGTGATGCGCAGGAGTCACGCGCGATGCCAACATAATTTGGACCTGGGCCAAAGCTAGCGCTGGGGCCTTGCGGACCGAGGCCGTGCAGCGTATCTCAGAGTTTACATTTGGAGATTCAAATAGGAAATCCCCGATCAGGGGAGCGGATGACAGGGCGCGATCTCTCGGCGTGGAAGCGCCCGCGCGCCGCAATCGGCCCCACCCGTCACGGCGCCAGCGCCGGCCGTTCGGCGGTCGCGTAGCTCGCCTATCGGGGATGGCGGATGCCGCGGGTTTCGGTAATCATCCCGGTCTTCAATGCCGCCTCTACGGTCGCAGCCGCGATCGAGAGCGTGCTCGCGCAGACGTTCACTGATTTCGAGATCATCGCGATCGATAACGGGTCGATCGACCGCAGCCGCGAGGTTCTCGCGCGGTACGCCGACCGCGTAAAAATTCTCGAGGAGCCCAAGCGCGGACCCTCCGCTGCCCGCAACGCCGGCGTGCGCGCGTCGTCGGGCGAGTACCTGGGATTCCTCGACGCCGACGATTGGTGGCGGCCGACTATGCTGGAGCGCACGGTCCAGACGCTCGACGGCGACCCGGATTGCGTGCTCGTCTATACCGATCTTGCGCTGGTCGACAGCACCGGGCGGGAGCAGATGGCGTCGCTGGTCGGCGACAGCCACCCTCCAACGGTTGACGAGATGCTCGAACGGCTGTGGCCGATTCTGCCGAGTGGAGTCGTGATGCGCCGGCGCGCGTTCGAGCTTGCGGGCGGATTCCCGGAGGCGCTGACCGCATTTGAGGACGTTTACCTTTGGCTCCGCGCTCGCGAGCACGGAAACTTTCACTATCTCGCCGAGCCGCTCGCGGTATGGCGCTTCGCGCTGTTCCCGGAGCCGCTCAAGCCCGGCGGAGGGCAGGAGGAGGCGGGCGTAGTCTTCGAGCGGATGGTGCGCGAGCGCTACGGCGTGTCGGCGCATCGTCATGTGGTCGCCCGCCGTCGCGCGCCGCGGAGCATCCTCGGCTATATCGGGCTTCGCGCGCTCAGAGAGGGCGATCGGACGCTTGCACGCCGCGCATTCGCGCGCGCAATCCGCTTCGATCCATTACGAATCAAGAATTACCTGCGCTTGGCGAGGACTATCCTGCCGGACGCGATGGCGCGGGCGCTCAGCGGACGATCGCGCACCGCGCGCTAGCGAATAAGCGGCTTCATCCGCCCGCTCACGCGCGGCAGGCGATGAAGGCGACCGGCTCAGGCGTCTAAGGATAGAGGAGGCCCGCGGTGGTGAGGCGGAGCGGGAAGTGTCCGAGGATGACGGGGCCATAGACCGCTATTACGAGGACGACCGAAGCCAGGACCCAGTAGTTAAGCCGATCAAGCCGCGGCTGCCATCCGATGGTGGGCGGTGCCTGGACCGTCGCGGTGAACGGGAGGTCGCGCTGCGAGGTCTTTTTGCCGGCAACTATCGTCATCACCACGATGAAGAAGAACAGCATCGCACTTACGAACATCAGCGAGCCGCCCACGCCCGTCATGATTTCCGGAATCTTCCACGCCGGCAGGTCGTAGCTGGCTTGGAGCATGTCGGTGCGCCGCGGCATTCCCGCTATGCCTCCGGCCATCAGGCCGTGCGAGAAAATCATCACTCCGACGAAATATAGAAACGCCTGGAACAATGCGAGGCGAGATGACCATAGCTCGCGCCGCTCGAGATACGGTATCAGCCAGTAGGCGATTCCCATGTAGGAGAGGGCCACCCCGCAGCCGATCATGAGATGAAAATGGCCCGACACAAACGCGGTGTTATGAATCTCCATATTCATGGTGTAGCTCCCGTTCATCAGGCCGGAGATGCCGCCGAGCAGGAATGCGATCATCGCCAGCACCTGCGCCGCCACCGAGGGATCGCTCCATGGAATCCTGAAGAACCATCCGATCAACCCCTTCCCGCCACGGCGGCGTCCCCCGATCTCGAGCGCATACATCACCGAGAACGCGGTCATCAGGCTGGGGAAGAAAATCGCGAAGGTCATCGCCGCGACAGTGAACTTCAGTCCCTGCGATATTCCCGGGTCAACGAACTGATGATGAAAGCCGACCGGGATCAGCAGGATAAAAAGTATGAAGGCCACCCGCGTCAGGGTGTCGCTGAACAGCACGCCGCCGGCCTGTTTGGGAATCAGTCCGTACCATGAAACGTAGATCGGCAGCAGCCAGAAGTACACGATCGGATGCCCGGTGAACCAGAACAGCGTGCGATCAAGCATCGGATCGACGCCCGGAAGCAAACCCAGCGACCATGGCAGCAGGAACACCACGACCTCTACGGCCAGGCCGACCGATGCGATATCCCACATCACGTAGGTCGCGATCGACATAAAGGCGAGCAGCGGAACTCGCTCGCCCGGATGATCCCTGCGCCATCCGCGCAGCGCCACCAGCTGAGCCGCCGAGATGAACCACGTGCTCACCACCACCAACGCGAGGCCCAGGTAGAACGTCCAGTGGGCTTCCAGGGGAGGATAGAAGGTGTACAGAACCGAGGCCTTGTCGGCGAACATCGCATACGCCGCCAGCAGCGAGCCGATAAGAAGCGTCCAGAGCGCCGCCTGAAGGAGCGCATCATTGAGCTTGCGCCCGAACCCTCGCGCGGTGGTCAGCGCGATAAAGCCGTTCGCGAACGCTGTCGTGAGCACCAGCGCGTTGAACACGCCATGAATCGTCAGTCCCTGGTAGTATGATTTCACTACCGGATAGTGCCGGATGATGTCCACTTGCGCATAATTGAGCGCCTGGCCCAGTCCCATGATGACGCCAATCGCGAGCACCGCGAATCCGAAATAAATGTTCCATCGGATAACGTTCAACTGGCCCTGCGGCAGGGCGAAGCCGGATGGCTCCGAGACGACAGCCGTACTCATTTGACCACCACCTTTCCGGCCATCGTGTGATGCAGCTCGCCACAATATTCGTGGCAAATCATCAAGTATTCGCCGGGTTTGGTAAAGCGATAGTCCAATTCAGAAATCTGGCCGGGGAGGAGCATCATGTTGACTCGCGTGCCGACGATGAAAAATCCGTGGGTTACGTCAGCCGAGGTTGCGATGAATTTCACCTCGGCGCCGACCGGAAGGTCGATCTCATTGGGAGTAAAGGCCCAGGTCTTGGCGATCACCACCGCCTGGTATTTCCCCGGCGCGATTTCCTTCACTCCTGTGTGATCGAACGGCGGCGTTTTGAGCAGTACCTTGCGAAGCTTCTGGCCGGCGTTGCAATAGATCATCCCGCTATGCGAAGGCAGATGGACGTTCATCGCGACGCTACTGTAGCCAAGCGCGCACAGGAAAATCACCAGCACCGCGGCGCATGCCGAAAGGAAGGCCTTCTCGTACCGTTCCATCTACCTGTCCACCAGCATCCAGAACATCACGGCCCAACCCACGGCGAGCACCAGCATGTACATTCCTAATATGAAGATCGTGCCGGTAGGCGGAGGAAGGTCTTCTTCGGGGAATTCGTCGCGCGATGTTTCGACGGGCATGCGCGCCTTTCCTTTTACCGCGCCGTTCGCGGGCGCACCGTGTTCAGCAACTCACAGAGCCTGTCAGTTCACTTCCCGTTCACGGCTCCAGGACCCTGACATCCTGCAACCGAGTCACGTGTACAGGATCGATCGCGTACTGTCCATCTCTCGAGAAATCCCGTCGTCTTTTTTCTTTGGCTGATCCGCCTAAGCTAATAGCCGCTCCTGCGGCCGGCGACTGGTCGCCAGCGCAAACCGGGGGGGCCCCGTCGGACGGTATTTATGACGCGCGGCGGGCGGTCGACTTGCGCAGCGTCTTGTAGGTACGGCCTTCGCCCAGGCCAAACCGGTTCAGCATCCGGTAAACCGTGTAGCGCGATACGCCCAGCAGCTCGGCCGCGCGATGGCAATTGCCCTCGGTCGCCTGCAATGCGCGAATCAGCGCGATCTTCGAGGCCTCGCGGATTACACCGTCGAGCGAGTAGGGCCAGCCCGCCATTTGGAAGCATCGCCTCGACGACGCGTTCGGGCAGTCAATCGTGGCGCCATTGGGCCCACCCTCGAGATTGGGCCCGCCGTCTTGCGGCAGCGTCTCGGCCGGCTCGCTCAGCGCTTCCAGATTCGCATCGTCGTGGGGGAAAGGCAGGTCGTCGAGATCAATACGATCGCATTCGGTCATCAGAACCGCGCTTTCGATTGCATGGCCGAGCTCGCGGACGTTGCCGGGCCACTGGTTGGCGCACAGCGCGTCCAAGGCGCTACGCGAAACCAGCTTTATGTCCTTGCCGAACAGGCGGTTGAAGTGCTCGATAAAATGGGCGACGAAGGCCGGGATTGCCTCGCGTCGTTCGCGAAGCGGCGGAACCAGGATTGCCGCCGCGTTAAGGCGGTAGTAGAGATCGTCGCGGAATTCCCCCGCCTTCACCATCGCGCGCAGATTGCGATTGCTCGCCGCGACCAGCCTAATATCAACCGCGTAGGAGCGCGCCGAACCGACCGGCTGAATCTCGTGGGTATCGAGCACGCGCAGCAGCTTGGGCTGCAGGCGCAGCGGGAGCTCGCCGACTTCGTCCAGAAATAGAGTTCCGCCGTTGGCGGAGCGGAAATAACCGAGCGAATCCTCGCGGGCATCGGTGAAAGCGCCGCGCACATGGCCGAAAAGCTGCGACTCTGCCAGCGACTCGACCAGGTTGGAGCAATTGAAGGTCACGAACGGGCCGCCCGGCGCCGGGCCGTGCGTATGCAACGCTCGCGCGACCAGCTCCTTGCCGGTCCCGGATTCGCCCTGAATCAGGATGGTTGACTTGTACGGACTCAAGCGCAAAATGGTTTTGAGTATCTTGCGCGCTTGCGCGGACCGCACCACCGCCCCGGCAACCCGTTCCGACCCATGCGCAAGATCCGCCAGGCTCAACCACTCGCGCGTCGCGTCCGCCGGCGCAGCGCCAAAATTCTCGCTCGCAGCCGCGACCGACGGTCTGTTCGCCGAGTACTCTTGTAGGCGCATCTTTGGTTCCCCTCAAATCAACCCTGATTCCGCCAACTTACACTTATTTACAAAACCTGCTCTACTTCTTTGTAGGATTTGGGTATATTCGAGTAGTGGGTAGCATGTCAAGCTGCTGAATGCTGATTTCACCGTCTTTGGGCAAAGGCGAGTCCATTTATGTTTCGCCGTCGCGATTTTCCTCATGGCAAGCGCGGTGCAATCATGACGGGGGACAACGTCGCGAATGACATAATCCCCCTTCTGCCTGCGCCTCGCCCTCTAATCCGTCGCGGAGGCGCACGATTGCGGAACCGGCTTCTGAAGTCGCGACTGTTTCCAATGCTTTGAATTACCTGTAAGCATTGAAATCTCTCGGTGAGCCGGTAGCTCAGGTGGTAGAGCATGTGACTTTTAATCACAGGGTCCCGGGTTCAAGTCCCGGCCGGCTCACTCAAATTCCCTTCTCTCCCAGCGATTTCACCGCTCAGCGCGCGATCGGGCCGGCGCCAGGGTAGAATCAAGTTAGACGCGACATAGACATTTTGACCCGCAACGCAGGGCGGATTACGAGATCTTTTCCGAGACAGGGCCGCGAAAAATTTCAATTGAATTTTTTGAAATAACCCAGAAAAACCTTGAATTTTCGGCGTTGACGCATATGCGTCATGGGGATATATGAGAAAGCTGCGAGAAATTGTTTGAAATTCAGTGCCGAGAGCAAAGAGGACACGGGAAAATAAATATGACCACGAGGATGTTTGTCAAGGTGCGCGAGTATCAGCGCCAGCGCGGTCAGACGATGACGGAATACGCGTTGATCCTCGCCGCAGTCGCGGTTGTGGTGTTCGCCGGCTACCAACTCATGGGGACGACCGTCACCAGCGTGCTGACCAGCGTGGACACCCAACTCTAGTCGAGAAGGGCACCATCCCGCTTTTTGGCGAGGACGCTCAGGCGTTCTAGCTGTTCGAAGAGCGCGGACCAGCCGCGACCCGTATTGCACTGTCATGAGAAACGGCCGAATCGGCAAGTAGGGCGGGAAGAGCGCCGCCGGCGCTAGCGGCCGGATCCACCCGCGAGCCCGAGCCGTATCATGTTCGGGCTGGGAATTCCGGTCTTGGCGTAAGACTTCTCGCAGTCGGCCGTCGACGGTCCGCGCATACTGCCTTCCATGTACGCCAGCCCGGGGCAGCGGCTGCACCCCGCGACGTGCGCGCATCCGGAGCACACCGGCAGGTCGCGCATTCGAATCGAGCGCACTTCCTTGAGTTGCGGCGAATCCTTCCAGACGTCGATGAACTTCTGCTCGCGGATATTGCCGCTCGGCAGCGGGAATTGCACGCACGGGAATACGTCGCCGTATGGCGATATGTAGCAGGCGCTATTGCCCGCGCTGCATGGCAGCGCGTCGAGGTCGTCATCAGTGGCGGGTAGAGGCGGTGCGCAAAATTTCGCCGGATCGCCGCCCAGTACCGTCGGATCATGCATCACGTCGCGCAGGTTCTCGCGCGACATGTTGAGTTTCAGCAATCCACGGTCGCCGTTGATGTGCGGCGTGATGGTGGGGTCGATGGTGCACTCGGCGCCAAGCTCGGCGGCGAGCGCCTGCACGCCGGAATAGTCGAATCGATTTTGCGACATTATCACATGCGCCATGGTGACCTTGAGGCCTTGTGACTCAAGGAACCGGATCGCGGCAAGCGAACGGTCGAGCGAGCCCTGCACCTTGGTGATCGCGTCGTGAACCTCGGGCCGATGCGAATAGATGCTGATCTGGACCCTTTCCACTCCGAGATCGCGGATCAGCGCCGCTTCCTTTTCCTTGATCAGGATCGCATTGGTCTTGAGTTTCACGCTGAAGGTCAGCTCGCGCGCGCGCCGGATGATCGCGAACAAATCATTGCGCAGGAGCGGCTCGCCGCCGCTCAGCGTCAGGTAGAAAACTCCGGCATCGGCCATCTGCTGCAGCAGGTCGTGAATTTCGTCAAAGGTCAGCTCGCCATTGTCGTCGTGATCGAGGTAGCAATGCACGCAGCGCTCGTTGCATCGATAGGTGACGTCGAGATGCACGCTTAGCGGGATGCCCAGCCGGACCGCCTTCTCGTTGATCGATTGCGCCAGCGTACTCATGCGCTTTCGCCTGGGATCGGATGGTCTGCGACAACCAGGATTCCTTCCCTGGCCAGTTCTTCGACCAGCTCCAAGGCATCCTGGTACGCGACCTCCGGCTCGACCTCGAACTGCGGGACGACCTTGCTCGCGACGATTTCGCGAAGCGGCGTGGAACCGTCCGCCGCGCTCCAGATCACACTCGCGGTCGCGTTCAGGCTGTAGACCGCCGAATCGCGCACCGACATCACGATCATCTCATCGTCCAGCATCCGGGCGGCAATATTGCGGCTTGGCTTGATGTACTTCTCGCTCATCTGATGAGGTTCCAGACCTCCTCATCCGGCCGGAAAGTCAACTCGAAGACCGGGACCCGGGAGACAAACTCGCAGGCGGTCTGGAAAACCCTTCCGACCAGTCTTTCGTCGTCCGCAAAGAAAAGCACATTTCGCAACAGGGAGCTAACCGCTGCGGCCGGCGAAACGGGGCTGATCCGGTTCCGATCTCCCTTGTTCAGGAAATAGACCGTGTGGAGCGGCGCCATTACGTTCTCACCGGATATTCCCAGATCGCCGGCGAACGGCGTGCCGAACGCGTAGTAACGCTCGCCAAGCATCCGCACATAGGAGATCTCGTCGCTCAGCAGGGTTACATCGGCGGGCGCGAGCCGGGAGATCGTGGTCTTGCCGGCGCCCGATACGCCAGAGAACAGGAACGCGCGGCCGTTGCGTATCACGCTCGCGGAATGCAACAGGAATCCCTCACCGCTTTCGGCCAGCTCCAGGCTGTGCACGATTCTCAATACGGAATCGAGAGCGTAGTGAAATGGCAGCGAACGTAGCTGGCCCCGGCGCTCGGTTGGATTCCATTGCGCAGCGAAATCACCGCGCCGCATCGTCCATTGCGTCCCGGCTCGTTCCACCTTGAGCTCATCGTCACCGCCCTTCGAGACTGGCGGTTCTGTCACGGTCACCTGGAGACGCGCGATCGCGCCGGCGGGATTGCATTGGAAGCGCGCAAAGCGATGTTCAAGAGTCCGGATGTATTCGGGATCGTCGGTCTGAATCGCAATCGGCAGTCGCCCTATATCGATTCCGATTTCGAGGGTTTCATTCGCCGCTGGCGACAGCATCAGTCCCCCACGGCGTCCAGGTGGCAAGCCGGCGGCGCAGCGCATGGAACCTCAAAAGTAGTTCTCGAATGCGATCTGGAGTATGACGCAGCGCGAACGCGAGCAGGCCGCCGGCGCCCGACGGGCCGGCCCTGTGAACCTGCATTTCGCGTCCACTTCGGTAGATAGCCGACACCGTTCCCAGGACGTCATGCGCCTCAACGGGAAGATCGAAGGCGCGCGAACTGTCGCCGCGCGTCAGGAGTCGATGGCCCTCTGCGTCGAGGCGCCGTGCCACCCGATGCGTAATCAGGCGTCCGTCTCTGGCGAAAACCACGACCTCTCCCTCGAATAGTTGCGAGTCGGCCTTTGGGCGGACCAGCAGCACATCCTTGGGCCAAATCGCAGGTAGCATGCTGCTTCCCGCGACCCGCAGCCGAACCTCGCGCCCTGCGCGCAGACAATCCGCGACTATCTCGCAGCCGATCCGATCGAGTTGCGGTTGCCGGGATCCGGCGGCCTGGTCACCGGTCAGGAAAACTTCACCAGCCGTGTGCAAATCCCCTGAGTGGCAGTCTTCCCGCAGGTGAGAGCCATGGTCTCGAACACCCGCTCGCAGCGGAAGGCAGGCTTCGTGTAATGCTTGCGGACCTGAGCTTCGCGCGGCTTCTTTCCGGTATGATCTTGTTTGTTCATATCTTTAATCGCTCATAAGGTGCTTTGTGCCGCCTGTATGGCGCATCCGCCGCCGCACGACCCGTTACCCAGCGTCGAGAAGTAAACCTGGGATGCCCCTGTTGCAGTCGACGAGTTGTCAACTATAATTCCGCTCGAGCCGTCTGTGGAGGCCAGCCCGGCGGTCGCGGTTGCGCCGGCAACCGGCGCAGTAGTGACGTTGTACGAGTAAACGCACCCGGTGCTGGTGGTGGTGCAAGTTCCAACAGCCATATCAGCGGTGTTCGGCTCGCTCATGAACAACCAGTCGGTGCTCGTTCCCCTGTTGTAGAACTCTGTAATCGGAGAGCCTTCCGTTCCAGCGGTGGCGGAGGAGCTGGACAACGCGTGAACGAGGACCGGCGTTCCCATCACATTGGAAGTAATCGGTATTTCGTACAGAGAGACCGTGCCGCCCGGGTTGCCGCAAAAGTAGAGGTGGCCCGTGGGAGCCGAGCCGGCGGGCGTGCCGCCGGTCGAAGTCAGGTACTTGTAATCGAACGCACCGGCGTACATTTCAGCGTCCGCCTGGGTTCCCAACTCCTCACCTATCCCGATGCCATTTCCGGTTAATCCGGTTTCCGCAAACTGGCGGACACACGCGTAATCTCCGGAGGTGGGGCAGTTACCACCGCCCGCGTCATGGTCGCAACCGATATAGAGCGTGCCGCTGGCGCCGGCGGTCGGGTCGAGCAAGGGACCCTCCGCGAAACCGATGCCATGGCATAGCGCGTCACCGGCAGGCCCCGAGGTAGTTACAGTACCGGTGGAAGACACTGAGTGAACGTGCCCGTCGGTGGTGTTGCCGGCCTCATGCCCGTCGCCCACGAAGGCCAGCTGGCTATTGGGATCATAAACCGGGGTAGACAAGGCTTGACCGGCTTCGCCTGTGGGTGTGCTCACAGCCGCAGGCCATTCGGTAGCGGTCACTACTTCTGCCGGGGTCCCATTGAATACACCCGTGAACTTGTGGAGGTAGCCGCTGTTGTCCCCGGCGAAGAGTTGGTCGCTGCCGCTGTAATCGTAGAACGGAAACGAGTTGGTGTCGTTGGGCGTAGGATCAGTAGTAGCAGTAGCATGGAACGCGATTGTGGTCATGCATGGCGCGGTGCAAGCGCGATAAGCGGTGGTCGCGACAGCGGTAAGAGTGTCAGGTGCGGCGAGGGTGCCGCTAGCTGCCTTCCACTTAAGCAGGACCAGGCTTGCGACACCTGCCGAGGATGACTGGACGAAAGCGACCTGCGTGCCGTCGGGGGAAAGCGCTGGCGCGGTCACTACCGTCCCGCCGGTGTTGAATGCCCAATAGACCGTGGGGACGGTGCCGGTGCACGTCGTTGCATACAGGTTGTCGAAGGCGAGGATGCTCGCTTGCGTAGCTGAACCGGCCAGGCCGGTGTTGAACACCACATAGTCCGTGCAAAGTGGCGCAGTACCCGTACGGAGCTGGAACTTCGCGGGATACTGGCCTGCGCCCACCTTCGCGCCGGAGCCCATGTTCACGCTCCAGTCGTTCTTCAGTTTGCCCTTGGGTTTCACGGGCTTTTTTTTCTTCTTTTTTGGAGGAGGCCCGAAATCAGACTGCAAGCCAAGGTCGTAGGTGGCCGCAGCCGCGGGCATCTTTTCCTTAATCTGCTGGAGCCAGTAGCGCCCGTCCCGCTGAACTCGATATTCGGTCTCCGAGCCGGGCTCGGGCCGCGAGAAAACAACGTGATGGGTGCTCCAGTCGTCGACCACGCCCTGGAAGGTCTGATGCGTGGTGGCCTCGTAGCCATGAACCGCGTCATCGAGACTCATCTCATTGCCCTGGGCCCAGACCGGCATCGCGAAGCCACAAATGAGTAAACCGATGATCCAGGGCCTCGACTGAAATTTCAGCATTTTACTCACCACTACTAATTTAGAGTCATCAAACAATAGCGTACCGTGTGCCGTGTGGCAACCGGTTGCTTTGGCCGACACCGGCTCAGTTTGCCGGCCTGACCAGTGCCCGACATCGCGCGATCGGCGCCGCTCGCTGATGCGATCGGCAACAGTCGATAGAATGCGCTAGCGCCGTGAAGATCAGACTATGACTGGCGCGATTGTGATTAATGGAACAGGGCCTGAAACAGGAATTTATACCACCCGTAGTGGTTTTAGGACGGCTGGGCTCTATGGATAGTTTCGTTCCGTCAAAAATTATTTCTGCGCGAAGCTGGCGCCGCCCGATTTCGGGCGAGTACGGCGAGTATGTGGCATGCTGACGGCTATCCATACCGTAGGCATAGCACGTCACATGCGCCGTGGGCAGGCTGAACAGGTCATTCCCTTAATCCAGACTGAAGCAGTGCCCTTTGGTTCATCACGCGCGCGGCGGCCGGCGCTGATGCTCGATGCCGGCATCTTGCTCGTAGTATAGTCGCGCGAGGCGGTTTGCGCCGCCGGCGGCGCTCCGCAATCTGAATGAATCATCCGACGCTACGGACGCTTGACACCGAGAGCGAGTTATTAATCCGATGCTGCGCGGCATCCGGCCCGTTCGCGGATAGAGCCGCGATGGTTGCATTGGCCGGGTGCGGCGTCGATTGGAATCGATTTCTCGCGCTCGCCAATCGCAACAGCGTGGCGCCGATGGTCGGTGCGCGTCTCGGCGCCGAAGGCGTTGCCAATCTGCCTCCACACGTCGCCCGGGCGCTTAGGCTGAGCTACCAGGTCAACGCGCTGCGATGTAACCATCGGGCAGGCTGCGCCGCAGAAATCGTCGATTCCTTTGCGGCCGGCGGCGTGCCGGCGATTGCGATCAAGGGTCCGGCTCTCGCGATTGCCGCGTACGGTGACGTCGCGATGCGGGTGTTCGGAGACCTGGATTTCATGGTGCGGCTTTCGGATCTGCCGCGTGCGGCCGAGGCGCTGGAGCGAGTCGGCTACTCATCGGCAGCGTACCGAGCCGGTGTGGTCGAGAGCGGATTCTTTCCCGACGTGACGCTGGACTTCTCACGCGAAGACAGTGTCGTGGACCTCCATTGGCGGTTGTCGCCCGGCCATTTCCCGTTTGCTCCCGAAGGCGAGCAAGTCTGGAATCGAACCGTCGAGATCGAGTTACTCGGCAGGCGCGTCCGCATGCTCGGCCCCGCCGACACGATTCTGTTTCAGGCCTGCCACGGCTCCAAGGACGGCTGGATGACGCTTGCCCAAGTATCCGACTTCGCACGCGTTCTCGCGATCGCCAAGCCCAGCAGCTGGTCAAGCGTGCTCGACGACGCGCGGCGGACGCGAAGCCTGAGGATGCTCCTGCTCGGCGTGGACCTGGCGCATTCGCTTTCGCTCTGCGAGGTACCGGCAGAATTGCTCGACGCTGCCCGTCGCGATTCGCACGTCGCGTCGCTCAGCCGCCGGGTAACGCGGGGTATTTTCAATTTAAGGCGTGCAGTTGAGCTCGACGAATGGTTGATCGCGCTGGGAACGATCGAGTCGGCGCGCGACCGCGTCAGATACATCGTCGAGCGCGTATTCGCTCCCAAGATGAGCGACCGCATGCTGATGCCGTTGCCGCGCGCGCTTTACCCGCTGTATTATCCGGCCCGCCTATTTTTGGTTGCGTTCAAGCGTCGCGACCTGCTGTTTCGCAAACGTAGAGACGCTGGGGCATTGCGGAGCTAAGATTCGCAGCTATCTTAAGACGAATTGCTGGTACGCGGCTCGGGCTCGCGGCGCCATCGCGAGAAACAGGGTTCTGGTATTGGCTTTCCTCGGCGGCGCGAGCCTTATAGACGTGCGCATTGCGACATCATGCTGAGCCCGATCAATCGATGGTTTCCGCGCAGCGCTACAACCGACGCCAAGCTGCTGCTGGCGACACGCGCGCTCCGGGGCCTTGCCGACGGGACAGTCAGCATATTGCTGCCGAGCTACCTGACCGCGATCGGATTCAATCCGATGCGCGTCGGCGCAATCGTGTTTGGCACGCTGCTGGGCTCGGCGGCGCTGACGCTATGGGTGGGGCTGGCCACCGATCGGCTGGGCCGGCGTCGAGTCCTGCTTGCGGCTTGCGCGCTGATGCTGGCGACGGGAATTGGATTTGCCGCCACGGCGAGCTTCTGGGTGCTGTTCGTAGTCGCGGTCGTCGGCACGCTGAATCCGTCGGCGGGCGACGTCAGCCTGTTTCTACCCGTCGAACAGGCGGCGCTGGCCGAAGCCGCACAGCCGCGCGATCTGACCGCGATGTTCGCGCTGTACAACGTTGCGGGCGCGACGGCCGGTGCGTTCGGCGCGCTCGCCAGTGGCGTGCCGGCGATACTCGCGGCGCGGCATGGATGGGCGCTCGCGCCGGCGCTGCGGTCGGGTTTTGTCGCATACGCGATCATCGCGGCGATTGCGTTCGCGGTTTATCGGCGTCTCTCCCCGGCTGTCGAAGTCGAGCGCCAGCCCGCCAAGTCCGCGCCGCTGGCGAAATCGCGGGCAATCGTGCTCCGGCTTTCGGCGCTGTTCAGTCTCGACTCGCTCGGCGGCGGATTCGTAATTCAGTCACTGCTGGCGCTGTGGCTGTTTCGCCGCTTCAACCTCTCGGTTCAAGCGGCGGGCACGTTTTTCTTTGCGGCCGGACTGCTTGGCTCGTTTTCACAGTTCATTTCGTCGGCGCTGGCGGCGCGGTTCGGCCGGATCAACACGATGGTATTCAGCCATCTGCCGTCGAACGCCATGCTGATCGTCGCGGCGTTGATGCCGACCCCGGGGCTGGCGATGGCATTTCTGCTGCTGCGCTTTTCGACCTCGCAGATGGACGTTCCCGCGCGCCAGTCGTATGTGATGGCGGTGGTGCCGCCCGAAGAGCGCGCGGCCGCGGCGACAGTGACCAATGTGCCGCGCAGCCTGGCAGCGGCGATGGCGCCGTTGCCGGCGGGCGCGATGCTGACTCATTCGTCGTTTGGATGGCCGCTGATTTGCGCGGGCGCGCTCAAAACAATTTACGACATCGCACTGCTGATTCAGTTCCGCGCCGTCAAACCCTCCGATGAATCCTGAATCGTCCGATGACTCAAGCGGGTAGAAGTAGCGATCATGTAAGGGAGAATCGCAGACCGTCGGCCGTATGATGAGGGTTATGGAACAGGAAGGTGACCTAGCTCCGAATCTGCTAAGATACGGTTGCGAAGCCGCTCCTTGTACCACCACCGAGCATTTTTAACTCAAGGTGTTGGGAAACTCAGTCGGCGTACGGTCCACAAGTGATGTGTTGCCAGCTCTCGAATCCGCACAGGTAACAAATGTTTGTTCGGGCTTCGCTACGCCACCTAGACCTCGAATGGGTCGCGTCAGTCTTGGCTGTATGGAAGGAATTTTGGCGGGAGTTAAAGGATGGCTACTGAGAAGAAGTCACGAGAAGATGCGAAGACCTTAGACGATTCAAAGGACTCCTCGCCTAACCCGTCCAAGGCAAGTGTCGCCAAGCCCAATGAGTCGAAGCCCAGCGCGGACGAGATTCGCACGCGCGCCTACGAAATATTCCAGGCGCGCCACGGCGGACCGGGGAATGAGATCGGCGACTGGCAAAAGGCAGAGGCATCAGTTTCCGCAGATGCGCCCAAGGCTGAGTCCTCCAACGTCACCGATGGCTCAGCGACCGGCCTTACGAGTGACGAGGCCGGCCTCCGGCTTAAGAAGTTCGGCTCCAACGCGATGCCCGACACAGCGGTGCATCCGCTGCGTTCGGCGTTGAGCAAATTCTGGACGCCGGTTCCATGGATGCTCGAGGCTGCGATCGTGCTTGAGGTGGCGCTCGGCAAGTACGTCGAGGGGGCGATCATCGCGGGCCTGCTGGTGTTCAACGCCGCGCTCGGGTTTTTTCAGGAGTCGCGCGCCCAGGCAACTCTTGCGGCGCTGAAGTCGCGGCTGGCGCTGAACGCGTCGGTCCGGCGCGGCGGTGTTTGGACGATTGTGCCCGCAGTCTCGTTGGTGCCGGGTGATATCGTGAAGCTGTCTCTGGGCGCCGTGGTAGCTGCCGACGTGCGCATCGTCGAGGGGTCAGTTTTGCTCGATCAGTCCATGCTCACCGGCGAATCAATACCCATAGAAGCCGGTCCGGGCTTGCAGACCTATGCCGGCGCGCTGGTGCGGCGCGGTGAGGCGGTTGCGGAGGTCACGGCGACCGGACCGCGCACGAAGTTCGGGCGCACTGCGGAGCTGGTCCGCACGGCGCATGTCACGAGTTCGGAGCAGAAGGCGGTTCTTCGCGTCGTGCGCAATCTCGCGATGTTCAATAGCGTCGTCATTGTCATGCTGGTGGCGTATGCCTACCGGCTCGCGATGCCGCTTGCCGAGATCATACCGCTGGTGCTGACCGCGATCCTCGCATCGATCCCGGTGGCGCTGCCGGCCACGTTTACCGTTGCGGCTGCTCTGGGCGCACGCGCGCTGGCGCGTCTGGGCGTGCTTCCGACGCGGCTCTCGGCCGTGGACGAAGCGGCAACCATCGATGTCTTGTGCGCCGATAAGACCGGCACGCTGACGCGCAACGAATTGACGGTGACCGCAGTCCGTCCCGCGCCGGGCTTCGACGAGGCCGGCTTGCTGGGACTCGCGGCGATAGCGAGCGCGGAAGGCGGGCAGGATCCTGTCGATGCAGCGATTCGCTCCGCAGCCTCGAGCAAGGGCGCCAAGCTGCTGAAACTGATTAAGTTCATCCCCTTCGATCCCGCAAATAAGACGTCCGAGGCGACTGCCGCGGATCCAAGCGGAGGCGGCGCCACGCGAGTCGTGAAGGGAGCTTATGCCGCAGTGATCGGCCTTGCGCCGCCATTGCCGGAGCTGTCCGCGGCGGCTACCGAACTGGAGGCGGATGGCTTCAGGCTGCTCGCCGTCGCGGCCGGCACCGCCGCGGCGATGCGCCTGGCGGGACTGATCGCGCTGAGCGATCCGCCGCGAGCTGACTCGGCGGCGCTGGTCGCGGAGATGCGCACGTTAGGCGTGCGGACCGTGATGGTGACCGGCGACGCCCCCGCGACGGCTGCAATCGTGGCTCGTGCGGTGGGCCTCGATGGAGCCGTCTGTCCGCCCGGGCCGATTGGCGACGCTGTGACGCCTGAGCAATTCGCGGTCTTTGCCGGCGTCCTGCCGGAGGACAAGTACAAACTCGTGAAGGCTTTCCAGAAGGGTGGCCACAATGTTGCGATGTGCGGCGACGGCGCCAACGACGCGCCCGCATTGCGGCAGGCGCAGATGGGAATCGCGGTATCGACCGCCACCGACGTCGCCAAGTCGGCGGCAGGTATAGTGCTGACCAAGCCCGGCCTTGGCGGCATCGTGGCCTCGCTTAAGGAAGGCCGCATGACCTTTCAGCGCATCCTGACCTATACGCTGAGCTCGGTTACCAAAAAGATCGTGCAGGTGCTCTTTCTGGCGGTTGGCCTGGTCATGACTGGACACGCCATCCTGACCCCCATGCTGATGGTCATCATTATGCTCACCGGCGACTTCCTGGGCATGTCGCTGACGACCGACAACGTGAGTCCCTCCCCGCTGCCCGATGCCTGGCGAATCGGCCGCTTGACGGTAGCTGGGGTCTTTATGGGAGTCTGCGAGTTGGCCTTTTGCACGGCAGTATTGGCCGTCGGCAAATTCCGGCTGGGGCTTGGGATCGAGGCGCTGCAAACCATGGCCTTTCTAGCCGTTGTGTTCGGCAATGAGGCGTCGCTCTACGCCATCCGCGCACGCCAACGCCTGTGGTCCGCGCCAAGCCGATGGCTGGTTCTGTCGTCCGTAGCGGATGTCCTGATCGCTTCGACGTTGGCCGTCTGCGGAATCGTAATGACGGCTTTGCCGGACGTGCTTGTGGTCGGCACGCTGGCCGCGGCAGTTGCCTTGGCATTCGTCGCGGATGTGGCGAAATTCCCGGTATTTAGTCGCCTCAGGATCGCCTAGCAGGCCTGACTAAGCATCCAATACGCGAGACGCGCGAGCCCGACCGAGCAGAGTGTCGGCCAGCCGAATTCATCCGGTCATCGACTACGCCGCGCTGAGGATGTGGTCGAGCTGGCCGCGTGCCCAGGTGTCCAGCATTGCTGCAAGCGACTGCAGCTTTACGGGTTTGCTCAGATAATCGTCCATCCCGGCGTCGAGGCATCGGGCGCGATCGCCTTCGGTCGCGTGCGCAGTAAGGGCGATTACCACGGTGTGCCGAGTGGTTCCTTCGCGCCGCCTAATCTCCGCGACCGCTTCGTAGCCGTCCATCTCGGGCATCTCGCAGTCCATCAAGACAATATCGGGGTGCCCGCTCGATACGACCTCCAGCCCACGGCGCGCACTGTCGACGATTTCCGCGGTGTAGCCGAGAACGTGAAGCTGCTGCGCCCCCATAGTTCGATTCACCAGATTGTCGTCCACCAACAGCACCCGTACCGCCTTGCGCCATGGCGGCGGTTGATTGCCAATCGGGCTCGGCGGCGCGTCGGCAATGGTCTTGGTGGCGATGCCATCGGGCTTTGCAAATAGCTCGAGGAGACAGGTGAACAACTGCGACGGACGCACCGGCTTGGTAATCCAGGCATCCACCACTTCGGTCGCATTCCACGCAGCGCTTTCCGCGCTAAGCATGATCGCCTTGCTATGTTTGATATCGGGGTCCTCCTTGATCGCACGCGCGAAGCCGAGTGCGCCCAAGCCGGATATCTGTTCATCGATGAGCACAACGATTTGCTTCTCGTCGCCGGCCCGCGTCTGCTCCAGGATATCCAGCGCTTCGGCCCCGCTGCCGACCGCCACATTCTCAATGCCCCACGACGACAGGTATTCGGAAATGACTTGACGACTGGCTGGATTATCGTTGACGATCAGCGCGCGCATCCCGTTGAAACATGAGGCGGCGGTCGCAGACATCCACGGACGGACAATCTCGAGTCCCTTCTCGAGTCGCGCGGTGAAATGAAAGTTCGATCCTTTTTCGGGCGCGCTTTCAAATCCGATCTCGCCGCCCATTTGATCGACCAGTCTGGCCGCGATGACCAGGCCGAGTCCGGTGCCGCCGAAGCGCCGGCTGGTCGATCCTTCCGCCTGAACAAATGGCTGAAACAGGCGCCCCTGTGTCTCGGGTGGAATTCCAATTCCCGTGTCCATCACCTCGAAGCGCACCAGCACGCCGCCGGCCGAGTCTTCCACTCTGCTTGCCCGGACCATCACCTCGCCTTGATGGGTGAACTTGATCGCGTTGGACACGAGGTTGTTGAGAATCTGGCGCAGCCTGCTCGGATCCCCGCGCAAACCGCTCGGCATGTTTACGTCCACATACAGGGCAAGCTCGATTCCTTTGGCGCGAGCAGCCACTGCAAAAGAATCGATAAGACTTTCCGTCAGTTCGACAAGGTCGAAGTCGAGCTTCTCGAGCACGACCCGGCCGGCGGCGAGTTTCGAGAAGTCGAGTATGTCGTTGACGATGGTCAGCAGCAGCTCGCCGCTGGACCGGATGATATCAGTTTGGCGGCGCTGCTCGGGAGTCAAATCGGAAAGCGACAGCAGCTCTCCGGTGCCGATGATTCCGCTAAGCGGCGTGCGAATCTCATGGCTCATGCTGGCCAGGAAGTCGGATCGCAGACGGGCTGCTTCCAGCGCAACGTCGCGCACTTGATCGCGCGCGCGATCGGCCTGTTCCCCGGCGCGCTTGCGGCTGGTGATATCCACCAGCACGCCCTCGTAGTGTTCGACTTTGCCCGCTGCATCGTAAACGGCGCGCGCACTCTGCTCGCACGAGATGATGCTGCCGTCGCGCCGGCGTATCCCCACTTCGAAGTTCTGGACCACTCCCTCGCCTTCGATGATAGCCTCGAGCCGGGCGCGCTCCTCGGCGTCCAGCCATAGCTCCGCGATGTTGGCGCGTTTGAGACTGTCGGCATCCTGAAATCCCAGCATCTCGACCATGGCCGGATTGGCCTCGAGAATGTTTCCGCCGGTTGAAATTCTGTACAAGCCCACCGGCACCCGCTCGACCAGACTGCGGTAGCGGGCTTCCTCGCGGTTGCGCCCGACTCGGGCTTCATCCTCGACGCGTTTGTGCTCGGTGACGCGCGCCAATTCCGCCTGGCTGATCGCGAGTGCTTTGGCAATGTCAGTCAGCCGCCGCGTGATCAGGAAGGCGTAGCCGCCGACTATCAACAGCCATACGATGACGATGCCGCCGCCGATCCCCAATACGATCATGCTCTGGCGCGACGTCGCGCGGGCCTTTGCGGTGCGTTCTGTCAGCAGCAGCTGTTCCGCCGCGGACATTTGCTGCAATTGCGCAACCATTTGGTAAACAACAGTACTCAACTCTGCAAGCTGCGGCGTCCTGATCGACTGTTGCCGGTCAAAGGCCGGAGCCGAACGAATAATGTCCTCAGAGAGCGCTGTCATTTGCCGCCCAATCCGATCGAATTGATCGAGTCGATTCTGCTGGGACGCGTTATCCAGGGTCACGGACCGGAGTACTACCGACTGGCGCTTGAGTTTGGAGGCGATATCGATAACGCGATCCAGGTTCCGCGGATCGTTGCTCTGGTAGTAGTTTTGAATTGCCGCGAGCGCGGCGAGGGTGTTCCCTCGAGTGTCGTCCAGAACACCGAGAACATCCTGTGTGTGAGTTATCCACGTGCTCCAGGCGTAGGACTCGTTCGCGTCTTTATAGGCAGTCCCCCCGATTAGCACTGCGGCAACGATCGCCGCGGCAAAGCCAGCCCAAAGTAATCTGTCGCTGAAGTTCCGTTTCGCAGGCATCTTTTCGCTCACAGATTCCCCTTCTCACTTCACTGCCTTGGCAGCGCCTTGTTCTTCCAGTTCAAGATTTATGCCGCGCGCGGTGAATAAATGGGCTGGTTGAAAGAGAACTGAGCGTGCGGACGGCGGCAATTCAATGACAGCGGCGGCACGAAAATGCCGCGCTAACAAATCCGGGCAGCTAGCCGCGAGCCGCGAGAATCATGGCGATCGGCATCGAGACTAGCTCTTGCGGTGCGCGCGCGGGTCCCATTCCGGCAGTGGCTGCGGCTCGGGCATCATGAGGTCTTTTGCCGCAACGATGCCGACGAGTTTGCCCAGGTGCATAACGGGAAGGGCGCCGACCTTGTACTCGCGCATCAGGGTGGCCGCATGTTCCAGCGTTTCCGAGGGTATCACGGTGACCGGATCGCGCGTCATCGCGGTTTCGACGAGCGTCGAGTCGAGCGCGTCCGCGTAGCGTCTTAAGTCAAATTCGCTCACGATCCCGACCAGCTGGTCTGCCTCGACGACCGGCAGCCGGCGAAATGGTCCCGCCTTCATTTTGGATGCTGCGGCAGCGAGCGTATCGCCCGGTCTTACGGTGACTACATTTCGCGTCATCCGGACCTCGACCAGGTGCATCATCTAACTTCCTCCAAAATGCCGCTGCGGCCGATGCATCGATCGGAACGGCCGCCGGATTGAGTGAAATCATATGGCAGGCGCGGCGGTGGATGCCATGCGTGGCGGCGGGACAACTGCGGCGCGCTTGTCCGATGCCTCTTTGACATCTGAGAGGTGATCAAGATCCCAAAGGAGCTTTTCTCAGGTAGTGCTTCTGATGGCCCCGCGGATAGTCGGCATGAGTGGCGACAATCTCAAACCCGAGACTCTGGTAAAAGCCCGGTGCCTGGAAGCTGTGAGTGTCCAGGACCATCTGGCCGCAGCCGCGTGCAATTGCCTCGGCCTCCGCGGCCGCCATCAGACCTTTGCCGTATCCACGATTGCGATAGTCCCACCGTACCCAAAGATAGCGAACTTCGCAGCATCCACCCCAGGTCCAACCGTAGAGGCCGGCAATGATCGTTCCGTCTTCCTCGCGCACCAGGTAAGAGAGGATTTTGCCGTCTCTGATACCAGTCCGCTGGACGTTGTACTCATTGATACGATCTTCGAGAAAATGGATTTCGCTGTCAGGAAGATGCTCGTCGACGGGCGGGATGTGGATCTTGAAATTCATTAGTTGTCCTCCGATGTTCCTTTTACGACCCCGGGCGGCCGGTGGCGAGCCGCGACAATCGCGGCGGACGGTCATCAGCTCTTGCGGCGCGCGCGGTAACGGCGAATCAGCGCATTAGTCGAGCTGTCGTGGGCTAGTGGAGGTTCCGCAGGAGATTCCAGCTCCGGGATGATTTTTTGCGCCAGGACTTTGCCCAGTTCCACGCCCCATTGATCGAATGAGTCTATGTTCCAGATTGCGCCCTGGGTGAACACGCTATGCTCGTAGAGCGCGACCAGCTTGCCGAGCGTTTCGGGAGTTAGCTCGTCGGCCAGGATTACCGTCGAGGGACGATTGCCCTCGAACACGCGATGCGGCGCCAGCCAATCCGGCGTGCCTTCGGCCTTGACCTGGTCGGGCGTTTTCCCGAATGCCAGCGCCTCGGCCTGCGCGAACACGTTCGAGAGCAGCAGATCGTGATGGCGTCCGAGCGGATTCAGCGCTCGGCAGAAACCGATGAAGTCGCACGGAATAAGTTTCGTCCCCTGATGGATTAGCTGGTAGAACGAATGCTGGCCGTTGGTGCCGGGCTCGCCCCAGTAAATCGGTCCAGTCTGATAATCGACCGGCGCGCCTTCGAGCGTGACGTGCTTGCCGTTCGATTCCATCGTTAGCTGCTGGAGATAGGCGGGAAAGCGCTTGAGGTATTGCTCGTACGGCAGCACCGCGACGGTTTGCGCGCCGAAGAAATCGTTGTACCAGACGCAGAGCAGGCCCATCAGGACCGGCAGGTTGCGCGCGAACGGCGCAGTGCGAAAATGCTCGTCGATGGCGTGGAAGCCGGACAGCATCGCGCGGAAATTGTCGGCGCCGACCGCGATCATCGTGGAAAGGCCAATCGCGGAGTCCATCGAGTAGCGGCCGCCGACCCAATCCCAAAAACCGAACATGTTTTTCGTGTCGATTCCGAACTTCGCCACTGCGGCGGCGTTGGTCGAGACCGCGACGAAATGCTTCGCCACCGCCTGGTCGTTGCCAAGCGCGGCGAGACTCCAACTCCGCGCGGTCTGCGCGTTGGTCATCGTCTCGAGCGTGGTGAAAGTCTTCGACGAAATGATGAATAGCGTTTCGGCCGGGTCGAGATCGCGCGTGGCCTCGGCGAAATCGGTTCCATCGACGTTGGAGACGAAGCGCACGGTCAGATTACGGTCGCTGTAATGGCGCAGCGCCTCGTACGCCATGACCGGGCCGAGGTCGGAACCGCCGATCCCGATATTGATCACGTTGCGGATACGCTTGCCGGTGTGACCTTTCCAGGAGCCGGTTCGGATGCCCGCCGAAAAATCCGCCATGCGATCGAGTACCGCGTGGACTTTGGGCACCACGTCGTCGCCATCGACGCCGATTGAAGCGCTGCGCGGCGCTCGCAGCGCGACATGCAGGACGGCCCGCTTTTCGGTCACGTTAATTTGGTCGCCGCGGAACATCGAGTCGATGCGCCCGCGGAGTCCCACCTCTTCGGCCAATGCGAGCAGCAAGCGAAGAGTCTCGTCGGTCACGCGATGCTTGGAATAGTCGAAGTACAGGCCGGCCGCCTCGACGACGAGCCGTTCACCGCGCTTAGGATCCTCGGCGAACAGAGTTCTCAGGTGGCGGCTGTGGATCTGGTTGTAATGCGCCTGCAATGCCTTCCACGCGGGGCGCTCGGTTAGAGAATTCGTTTTCGTTGATGCCGGCATGGCGCCTTCTTACTTGACGGAGCGGAGGCACGGCGAAGCGTAGCGCAGGATAGATGTGCGGCGGTAGCGAGGCATGAGTTGATTATGGCAAAGGCGGCAGCCGATTGCCTACTCCTCAAGATGAAGAAGGGATGCCGCGTCGGCGATTGAATCATTCGATGTATCGCGATGGGACACAGGCAGTCTCAGATTGGCCCGCTCGCTCTTTCTTTGGGCGGCTACGTCTAACTTTCTCTCGAAGCAACGGCTGGCATGAGTGGTGCACCTAAACCTCACTACGGGGCAGTGAGCCGAATGCTGAACGGATCGGAGATCTAAGCGGAAGAGCTGGGCTCATTGCAGAAACAAAATGAATTTGGCAGGCAACACAAGCGCCGCGGTCAACTGCCGGGTAACGTGGAACAAATCGATTGCGCTGACGCAACGCGCAAAGGAGAAATCAATAATGAACTACATCAACAAACTCATGGTCAGGGTTCGCGAGAGCAAGAAGGGCCAGACGATGACTGAGTACGTGCTGATTGTCGCGGCGATCGCGGTAGCCGGTTACATCGCGTATGAAGGCCTCGAAGGCGGAATCAACACGATCATCACCAACGTGACTGCGACGCTGAAGGCTGCGTAAGAACGCTGGTTCTCGCAACCAGTCGATTGCGCTGAGGCAACGCACAAAGAGGGGCATCGGCAATGAACTACGTCAACAAACTCATTGTTCGGGTTCGTGAAGGCCCAGCGGGCCAGACGATGACCGAGTATGTGCTGATTATCGCGGCGATCGGGTGGCCGGTTACATCGCGTATGAAGGCCTCGAAGGCGGAATCAACTCGATCATTATTAACGTGACCGCGAGTCTGGAGGCTGCGTGAGACCAGCCCCCAAGCCCGCGAGGCCGAAACCCGGCGCGCGGGATAAGCGGCGGGGACCGAGTGCCCCGCCGCGCAAAATCAGGGTTTCTTTGCAGACGAAGTGACGGGTCGATGCGAGGGAAACAGTGACTTCAGGAAGCTCCGAGTTCGCCCGGTTCGGCGCAGCTCGCGACGGAGGTCGTAATGGGAGCGTGAGCGATTGAATTCTGCTGGTGCTGGCGGTCCGCACCGGCGGGTCGCACAAGAACGGGGGCATAGATGAAACGACCTATAGGTTTCGTAATCCTTGCAGGAATGGGCGCGGTGCTGGCCGCGATTGTGGTCTTTTCAGCGATCAGAAAACGCGAGTCCGAAGTCCAGCGCGCGATGGCGCACACGGTCGAAATCGTGGTCGCGGCAAAGGACATACCGCTCGGCGCGAAACTTGAGCCCGACGCCGTCAAAGTGGTTCGCTGGGCACGCGACGGCGTTCCGCAGGGCGCGTTCACGGATCCGCAGGCGGTCGCGGGCTCGTTCGCCAGGAGCGAGTTCGTCGCCAATGAGCCGGTTGTCGCGAGCAAGCTGTTCATGGGCGAAAAGACCTCCGGCGTGATGCCGCTGCTGATTCCAGCCGGGATGCGTGCGATGTCGGTGCCGGTGGACGAGGTCGCGGACATCGCAGGCTTTGTCGCGCCACACACGCGCGTCGACATCCTGGTCGCGGTCTCGGGCACTGGCCCGAGCGAGGGGTCCTTCTCGCGGATCGTTCTCCAGAACATCGAGGTTCTGGCTGTCGCCCAGGAAATCGAACACGTCAAGGACGAGCCGGAAGTAGTAAAGGTCGTGACCCTGTTGGTAACTCCGACCGACGCCGAAAAACTTACCCTTGCGAGCCATGAGGGAATGCTGCGTCTGGCGATGCGCAACTACAGCGACAGCAAAATTGTCGCGACCAGAGGAATCGCAGTCGGCGAGCTTTTGCATGCGGGCGGCCCGACCTTGCCCGTGATGCAACAGCAGCCGGCAGCGGCGCTCGGCGCGCGCCCAGTGCATGGACCCACGCCGCTTCGAGTCGAAGTGGAAGTGATGCGCAATGGCACATCGTCGGAGGAGATTACCTTTGTCAATTCCGGCGTGGGAGCGCGTTCTTTCGTTCAAGCGCATCAGGACGCGCCTGCCATTTCGGAGCCGCAGTTGCCTGCGCCTCCGGGATTGCCCGACGCACCGCAATCTCCGGTCTCGGCCGCAAAGCCTGCTTCGTCCGCGAGCTTTGCCGGATGGACCGCGAGCGCATTCGCGGCGCCTATCGGGCCGGGGGATCCGGGGCATGTACCGGCGCCGAAGACCTATGAAGTTCAGTGATCGCAGGTGGCAATAAGGGGGGAAGCCATGAGGGTACGCAAGAACATACGCACGAACATTCCCCGCTTCCAGGCGGCCATACCCAGGAGAAAGATCGAGTGCCAGTTGTCGGATTAAAGAGTGAGGGTCGTCGCAGCACGATGAAGGTCATGCTGGTCGGCGATCCCGGCGAGCAGCGCAGCCAGCTCAAGACGGTGCTGGCGGCACTGGCTGAGCCTGAACTCGAGATCGTCGAGGGCGAAACTGCCACCGCCGCGAATCTTTCCGAGAATGCCGCCGCGCCGCCCGACGCAACCTTGGTGATGGTCAACGGCAACGAGGAGGCTGCTCTGAGCTTTCTCCAGAGCCAGTCGCTCCATTCGCCGCGCCCAAGTCTGCTCGCCGTCCTTGGCGCGCGCTCGGCCGGGCTGATGAAGCGAGCACTGCGCTCGGGCGCCGATGAGATTCTCTTCATGCCGCTCGACCCGGGAGAGGCCACCCGCGCCCTGCTGAAAATAAGCGAGGCGCGCTGGCGCACCGAGCGCCACGAGGGCGGTGTGGTCATTTCCGTCACCAGCCTGATAGGCGGTGTCGGTGTGACCTCGCTGGCTGCCAACCTCGCGTTGGCGCTCGAGTCGTTGCATAAACGCGTAGCGCTGGTCGATCTCGATCTTCAGACCGGAGGCCTGGCGGTCTTTATGAACCTCGATCCGGAAGTGACAATCATGCCGCTGGTGCGGCTGGAGCGTAAGCTCGATTCGATCCAGCTCGAATCCGCCTTGACCAGGCATCAATCGGGTGTCTATCTGCTGGCCGCGCCCAAGCGAATAGAAGAAGGCGAACTGGTTTCGGACATCACGGTCGGCACGGTGCTCGATCTGATTCGTCAGTTGTTCGACTACGTGATCGTCGATTGCGGCGACCACGTGGACGAAAACGCGGTCGCGGCGTGGGAGCGCTCGGAGCATCTATTTTACGTCCTCAATCAGTCGATCGCGGCGGCGCGATGCGCATGGCGATTCGTCGATCTGTTCGAGCGCCTGGACCTGACCAGCCTCGAGCCGCGCTTCATTCTCAATCGCTATAGTCCGTCGCATCCTTTGACCGAGAAGGCGATCGAAGCAACTCTCGCCAGATCCATCTACGCGAAGATTCCAAGCGACGACCGGACTTTCGAATCTATCGAGATGAAGGCGCAGGACCTTTTCCAGCTCGCGCCGTCGTCCCCGGTCGCGCACGCGATGCTCGATCTCGCAGCTCTGGTAATGCCGCGTACGGAACCGGCCCCGCTTCAGGAAACATTTATGTCGCGGCTCAAATCCGCCTTCGCCACGCATTGAAGTCGATGAGGTATGCAAGATGAGACTCACGGACAGGCTATCGAATGCCCCCAGGGGCGGACGCCCGCCGGAGATTGTCGGCGGCGGTGGCTCCCTTATCGGCGCGGCAGTGCGCCGGCGCAAGGATGCGATCGCGGATAGCTCGCGCCGCTTAAAGGTCAAAGTTCACAACAGACTGTTCGAGACCATCGACGTATCCAAGCTCGAGACCCTCGAGCCTGCGATGGTCTCCGCCAAAGTCACCGCCGCTATCAACGATATTCTCAATGAAGATGGCCGCCTCCTGACCGACACCGACCGCAGCCGGCTCATCGAGGAACTCAAGAACGAGCTGCTCGGCTTGGGTCCCCTCGAGCCGTTGCTCCGCGACGACGAAATCACCGACATCCTGGTCAACGGCTACAACCAGGTTTACGTCGAAAAGCGCGGCAAGCTGCACGCCACCGACATCGTGTTCCAGGACGACCAGCATCTGATGATGATCATCGATCGGATCGTGTCTCGCGTCGGACGGCGCGTCGATGAGTCGTCGCCGATGGTCGATGCGCGGTTGCCCGACGGCTCGCGTATCAACGCGATCATCCCGCCGCTGGCGCTCGACGGCCCGTCACTGTCGATCCGGCGTTTCGGCAAGCATCGCTTCGACATCGGCGCGCTGGTCGAAAAGGATGCGCTCACTTGGGACCTGGTCGAGTTTCTGCTCGCTGTCGTTCGAGCGCGTCTGAACGTAATCGTCTGCGGCGGTACCGGCTCGGGCAAGACCACGATGCTCAATTGTCTGTCCGCGTTCTTTCCCGAGGACGAGCGAATCGTGACGATTGAGGATTCTGCCGAGCTTTCCTTGCAACAGCCTCACGTCGTGCGGCTCGAGACGCGGCCGCCGAATCTTGAAGGCCGCGGCGAGGTCACGCAGCGCGACCTGGTCAAGAACTGTCTGCGAATGCGCCCGGACAGAATCGTCGTCGGCGAGGTCCGCGGCGCAGAAGTCTTCGACATGTTGCAGGCGATGTCCACCGGCCACGACGGTTCTATCGCCACCATCCACTCCAACAGTCCTCGCGAATGCCTGGGCCGGCTCGAGATGATGATGCTGCTGTCGGGAATGTCGATTCCGCAGCGCGCGATGCGCCAGCAAATTGCCTCTGCCGTCAACATTATCGTTCACGTCAGCCGGCTGTCCGACGGTTCGCGCAAAGTCATGAGGATTTCCGAGATCAGCGGCATGGAAGGCGAGATGATCATGATGCAGGACTTGTTCGAGTTTGTCCGCGCCGACACCACGCCGGCAGGAAAAATCAACGGCGCCTTTCAATCGACCGGCATTCGTTCAACCTACACGCAGCGCCTCGAAACGGCCGGATACAAGACCGAATCGAAGGTGATCAAGATGGCTGCGCGATGAACCTCGGCGACCTGTTGATTCCGGCTGCGGCCGCGGGCTTCGTGCTGATTGCCTGCGCGCTGCTGTTCATGCGGCGCAATCGGCCCCGCGTCACGCGCTCCGTGATGCGGCGGATGTCGCGGCCCAACGCAATCCCGGCCGACGACATCACCAGGACCGATCGTTACCACCTGACCGGACGCGAATTTCTAAACAGGTTCTATCGGCTCGATCTGCTCCAGAAGCTCGAGGAAAACCTCTGGCAGGCCGGAATCTACGCCCGCATTAGCGACGTGCTGCTCGTGATCCTGCTGATGTTCACGGCGGGCCTGTTCGCGGGCGAGGCGATTTGGGGGATGGAACTGGTGTCAATCGCGGTGGGCGCGGCTATGGCAAGCCTGCCGATAGTTTATATCCGGGTGCGCAGGCAGCGGCGCCTCAAGGCATTCGCCAAGCAACTGCCATACGCGCTTGATTTGATGAAATCGTCACTCGAAGCGGGCCATACGCTGCTGCGCGGATTGCAAGTCGTGGTCGGAGAGTTCGCCGATCCGATCTCCACAGAATTCCGCTCTGCTATCGAACAGAGCCGGCTGGGGCTGCCGCTGCCGCGGGCGCTTGAAGAGATGCTCAAGCGCGTGCCGCAGGATGATCTCCGCCTGCTGGTCGTCGCGGTGCGGGTGCAATCGGAGGTCGGCAGCTCGCTGGCGATAATAATCGGACGGCTCTCGGAAATCGTTCGCACCCGCCAGCGCCTGCAACAGCAAATCAAGGCGCTGACGGCCCAATCCAGAATGAGCGGGATACTGGTCGGGTTCCTGCCGATCGTGATGCTGGCTGCGTTCAGCGTCATCCAGCCAAGCTATACCAACACGCTCTTTTACGATCCGACCGGCCAAAAGATTCTCGAAGTTGCCTGCGTGCTTGACGCCCTGGCGTTCCTGTCAATTCGCAAGCTCCTGAAGGTGAAGTACTGAAATAACTGCGATGCCGGCCATCTATGCAAGCTTGACGGTGTTTGTTCTGTTCGGCGCGATCTTCCTCGCGATCTACGCGGCGATCTACGGGATTAATCGCCCGTTTGACGAGCGCATCACCGAGATCGGCGTCAAGATGCGCGTCGCCTATGGAAATCCCGCCCATCTCGACATGGAATCCAAGACCTTCGCGCGTTCGCTGTTTCGATGGGTCGCCAGGCATCTTCCCGAACCCGCGCCAAATACTCCGGAGCGCGAGAAGCTCGCACAGACCTTGGTTCGCGCCGGCTTTCCCGGGCCCGGCGCCGTCCGCACCTTTCACTTCGCCCGCCTCTCATCGACGGCGGGAACTGCGTTCCTTGCGCTCGTCGTCACGATCGCGCTTGGCTTCCACGGCATCAAGCCGCTGCTGTTCATGCTGATCGGTCTGGGCGCCGGCGCATTCGCACCCAGCTACTATATCGGCCGCAAGGCCAGAAACCGTCAGCAGTTAATCGCCAGCCAACTCTCCGACGTTTTGGATTTGCTGGTGGTCTGCGTCGAAGCCGGTCTCGGCCTCAGCGAAGCCATCAAGATCGTCGGATCGGAAACGCAGCGCCAAAATCAGGAAATAGGGGCCGAGCTGTCGATCGTGTCAGCCGAGCTCGCCGCCGGCAGTTCGCTTGGCCAGGCGCTGAGAAGTTTCGCCGTTCGCACCGCCGTCGACGACATCAAACCGCTGGCCGCGACGCTGGTGCAGAGCGAAAAGCTGGGCGCGCAAATCGGTCCCGCGCTGCGTTCGATCTCGGACACGCTGCGCAACAACCGCCGCCTGCGCGCCGAAGAAGCGGCGGCAAAGACCACGGTCAAGATTCTCTTCCCGCTGGTGCTGTTCATTTTGCCCGCCATGATGAGCGTGATCGTCGGCCCCGCCATGATTCAGATCATGCGGGCACTTTCCAGGTAATCACGATCCGTTTGGATCAATCGCTACAACAGAACGCTCACCGCCCGCCATACCAGCCCCGACTTCCAGCTCACCGGCCGGCGCGACTTGCCTGCGCTGCTGACGCGCGCCGACTAATCCGCCTGCTCGCCGCGTGCGAGTAGCGGCAAACCGATGTCGCATTCCGACTGCTCGACGCCATCGAAATGCCGCATCGAGCGCCGTATGCGGCGCAGCGCGCAGTTGTGCCTATTACAGACAACCGTTCAATGAGTGTCCCGATTCCGAGCCGATGGCCCGTCATTTGCTCTGAAACCTTGTGGTTGACCTGTGACTACAGGCCAAAGACGGAGCACTGTGCAAGATACAGATACTCAATCGGCTTCAGGAACTCAGCCCGCATCCGGGACGGCTGCCAACGGGGACCGTGCAAACGAGATGGTTCCGCTCGACCATCTCGTGCGCAGTGCGGACCGGCTCGGCGGCATGGTCGTACGATCGGCGCAGGTGCGCAAGGTCTTAAAGTCGGTATCGCAGCTGAGTCCGTACAAAGCGACCGTGCTGATTTCAGGCGAATCCGGAACGGGAAAGGAATTGGTCGCGCGCGCGCTCCACACGCTGGGTCCGGTTCCAAACGGTCCCTTCGTGACGCTGAACTGCTCCAACCTCGTCGAATCGTTGGCCGAGTCGCAGTTATTCGGCCACGTTCGCGGCGCCTTCACCGACGCACGCGAGGAGTCGCAGGGATACTTCCGATCCGCCAACGGAGGCACGCTGTTCCTTGACGAGATCGGCGAATTGCCGCTCAAGCTCCAGCCCAAGCTGCTGCGCTCGGTCGAGACGCACGAGGTTCAGCCGGTCGGATCGTCGCATTGCTACAAGGTTGATCTCCGTTTGGTCGCCGCGACGAATCGCGACCTGCACGCGATGGTCAGAGCGGGCCAGTTTCGCGACGATCTTTACTACCGCATGAGCGCTTCGGCGATCTTTATCCCGCCCCTTCGAGAACGGCGCGAGGCCATCCCAGCCTTCATCGGATTTTTCATCGAGCAATACAATCGTCTGTTCGGCAAAAATGTCTCGGAAATCTCGCGCCGCGCCATCGAGATCCTCTGCGCATATCAATGGCCGGGAAATGTCCGCGAACTCTCCAATGCGATCGAAAGCGCCGTGATTTTAAGCGAGAGCAGCAGCATCGGCGTATCCGATCTCGCCGAGCAGATCGTAAACGGAACCGGCGCCGAGTTGTTGTACCCGCACGAGCAATCGTCCGCCAACGACCACGCGACCGCGCCAGTCGCGCGCCGCTTGCCCACCATAGATTTCGGCGGCGAGCCGCCGGGGTTCCTGCTCGATGACATGATCAAGAAGACCCTGATGCGTTCGCTCGAAGAGACCGAGGGAAATCGACGGCGCGCCGCCGGCTTGCTGGGCGTTTCGCGCTCGACGCTCTACCGGATGCTCCTTCGCTATGGGATCGCCGAGAATCCGCACCGGCTATCCGTCCCGCACCCTATCTAAGATTATGCGTTGGTTCCTTAAGGCCATATCTGTCATGGCGGCCGTCCAACTCTTCACCGCGGTATCAGCGTTCGGCTTCCATCCGGATCCGTCGCTCGATCCCGAGCCCCCCTTCGTGATTTGCAAAAACCAGCAATACGCGCTCTGCGCCGCGGCGACTTGCTTCGTTTACGACGGAGTCGCCTATTGCAAGTGCGCTATCTTGCAAGGTGACAGCATCAGTCTCCAGCTCAGCTACTCGAACCCTGTCAGCGAGCAAAATGTCTGTGATGTGAACCGGCAGGGCAAGACGAATGGTTATATGGTGAGCACCTTCAGCCTGCCGGAGAATGTGGAGAAGGGTGGTCCCGCGGCCGTCTACACCTGCCCTGGATCGGCTGACGCGGGAAGTGGGGTGATCGCGCCGGTAGCCTTTGGCCAATGTGACGGTGGCATTTGCTTCAAGAGCAGCACGGGCCAAAAGTTCCCGGGCTTCGCCGGCCGGCTCCAGGATGATGAGATAATTTGCTCATGCCCGATCTCATCTGACGCGACGCCAGGCAGCTCGGATAGCTTGGGATATCAAGTGTTCGGCCCGTACCATCCGGCCGCCCCCAAAGGAAGCCGATGTGACGCAAGCGCCTGTGCATCCTGCAGCGTGGCTGACCCCACCGCTAACGGAGCCGCCCTCCGCGTTGGAGCCGCAACCGGAGTCCCGAAATTCCTTGCGCTACAGCTCGACGGACCACCACTTCCGGATATCAATGAGTGTCTGTGCACATGTACCCAGGCTACGGGTCCGAATGGCAGCATCTCCTGTACGGTCGCAGAAGATACCACCCCTTAACCGGTCGTGGCGCCAGTTGCTCCCGGCTTGTGAGGCTTTCCATTCTGAGACTGCGCCGCCTGCTCTCGTCGCGTTCCGTCAACTTCGGTCAGCTTTCAGGGGCTGGAAAACCTCGATCGATTCAATGACAATTCCGTCTTGATGAGGGCGGGCGCACGACTTTTCACGGCGATTGCCGCAATCGCAACTTTTGTTGGCGTATTCCCGGCGCGGGCCGCTTCGCCGCCGCCGGACCTGGTCGAGATGGAGCGCCAGGTGTCGCTCGAGCTTGCGCACGTGCGCGACAGCGGACCCACGGATCCCGTCAAGCGCAAGCAGCTCTTCGACGCGAGCCAGCTGGAACAGAAGGGCGAGGTGGCAATCAAATCCGGCGATTACAAATCCGCCGAGGACAGCCTGCTTCATGCCCGCGAGATTCTCCGCCATCTGCGCGAAACCTCCCACTGACACCGGCGACCGCATTCATCGCGAGTGCGCGTTCTGGTAAGTTCTAATCACGGGTTCAAATGAGTGGTTCGGATCGAATCTGGGCTGAAGCGCTGCGCACCTTGGAGCGCGGGCAGCCATTTGCGCTGGCAACGGTGGTGAACGTTCGCGGCTCTACGCCGCGTGAAGTCGGCGCCAAGATGATCGTCCGCGAGGACGGGCAGTTCGGCACCATCGGCGGTGGATGCGGCGAAGCCGAGGTCTTTCGAAAAGCTCGTGTATTACTTGAAGAAGGCGACGAAAGCGGCGCGCGGCTTGCGGAAGTCGATCTCACCGGCGATTTCGACCAGCCCGAGATCGGTACCTGCGGCGGAATAATGGACGTGTTCGTCGATCTGTGGTCCCCGGCCCGCGACCTGGCAATCGCCCGCAAGCTGGCCGACGCCGCCGGCCGCAGCGCTCCCGGCGCACTGCTGACGGTGGTAGATCCGGGTTCGCGGAGCGAAATGCCGGCCGGGTCGCGGACGTTTATAGATCCGCGGGATGCGGGCGCGCGAGGTGCGGGACCGATCGATCTGCCCGCGGCGGAATTCGCACAAATCGTTGAGCGAACGAACGGCGCGATTCCCACCTTGCTCGAAATCGATGGCGCCGGCGGGCTTCAACCCATCACGCGTCTCGAACCCAATGGCGGCGTGCGCCTGTTCGTCGATCCGATCGTTGGTGCGCAGCGGCTGATAATCGCCGGCGCGGGCCATATCGCGGCGCCGTTGTGTGCGCTTGGAGCGATGATCGGGCTTCACGTCACGGTGATCGACGATCGCGCATCGTTTGCGAACCGCGAGCGGTTCCCGGATGCCGACGAAATAATCGTCAAACCTTTCAAGGCCGCGATCGACTCGCTCGCGCTCGACGGCCACTGCTATCTGGTTTCCGTCACGCGCGGTCATTCTTTCGACGAGGAAGTTGTGCGTGCGGCCCTGATGCAGCCGTGCGGATTCGTCGGGATGATCGGTTCGCGCCGCCGGGTGAAGGCCACGCTCGAGAGAATCGGCGAGAGCGGGGTTCCGATAGAGCGGCTCGGCGACCTTCATGCGCCGCTCGGCGTCACGATTGGCGGCGAGACGCCGGAGGAGATCGCGATCTCGATCATCGCGGAGATTATTCGCGAACGCCGCACCGGCGAGCGCGACGATTTCACGCTCGGTGTGCGTTTCGGCATCCTCAAACGCTCGAAGTAGCCCGCATCGATGCGGCGTCCGGCGCTTAGGTCGACACGATGAAGCGGCAGCTCGAAGGAATCATCCTGGCGGCGGGCGAGTCGCGCCGGATGGGCTATCCGAAGCCGCTCCTCGAGATCGGCGGGCGGACCTTTATTGAGCAGATAGCAGAGACGATGCTCGCGGTGGTGCCGCGGCTCGTGATTGTGATCGGGGCGCATCGCGATCGCGTTCGGGCCGCGATTCCGCGCGACGCGCGTATCGCGATCGCCGAGAATCCGAACTATTCGCGCGGACAACTGTCGTCGTTGAAGGTCGGGCTCGGTGCTGTTCAACCGGACTCGGCGGGCGCGATTGTGCATCTCGGGGACCATCCGATGGTGCGCCTCGAAACGTTTCGAGCGATCGTCGATTCGTACAATCGAACGGGCAAGCCGATTGTGATCGCGCGCCACGATGGCCGCCGGGGGCATCCGGTGATTTTCGACCGCGCATTGTTCGCCGAGATCCTTTCCGCTCCTGAAAAAGAGGGCGCGCGGTTCGTCGTGAATGCCGATGCGTCGCGGGTGGCTTACGTTGACCTGGACGATCCGGGAATCAATCTCGATTTGGACACGCCCGCTGATCTAGCCCGCGCCGGCCTCCCGCCGCCGCCGCCGTTCTCAGCGCTGTTGAGGCGCTCGACATAGTGGACTCGTTTTAAGCTGCCGTGCTGGCGGGCGTCGAGAGCAGCGTTTTGGTGTGCACGTAGCGCGTTACGCCGGTACGGGTGATGAGCCCGACCAGCTTGCCCTGATCGACGACCAGCAGCCGTCCGATGTCCGCAGCCACCATCTGCCGGATTGCATCGGTGACGCCGGCGCCGGGTGCTATCTCGATTGTCCCATCGGCGGGCCGCATAACCTGGCTGATGCGCCTGCTCGCGCGCTCGGACGCGGGACATTCGCGCACCCGCGCAAGAGTCACCACGCCCAGCACTTTTCCATCCGCCACGACCGGAAAGCCGCCGAAACCGTAGCGCAGGAAATAGTTCTCGATGGCGTCTGCGACCGTTTCATCGGGGCCGAGCACGATCGCATCGCGCACCATAATCTCGCCCACGCGCGCGCCGGAGAGCGCCTGCTCGACGATCATGCTCTGGTAGCCCATCGACGCGGCGCTGCGCAGGAACAGCCCGATGAATATCAGCCACATCCCGCCGATCAGCGCGCCCGCGAAGATCTCCATCGCGCCGAACGCAATCAGTCCCCACGCGATCGTGTTGCCCCAATCAGCCGCTGCTGCCGTCGCGCGGCGCAGATCGCCCCATCGCATCCACAGCGCGGCGCGCAGTATCCGCCCTCCATCGAGCGGAAATCCGGGCAGCAGGTTGAACAGTGCGAGCGCCAGATTGATGTAGGCGAGATAGGAGAAGACCGCTTTCCATAGCGTCGTCGCCGGAGCCGCGCCGATCCCGCGCGCGATCAGCCAGAAGATTCCCGCCATCACCAGCGAGCTAAGCGGACCCACCGCGGCGATCTTGAGCTCATCGATCCCGCTCTTGGGCTCGTGCTCGAGCTCCGCCATTCCGCCGAAGATGAACAGCGTGATCCGGTGCACTCCCTCGCCGAGCCGGTTCCCCATCGCGGCGTGGCACAGCTCGTGTGCGAGCACCGAGCCAAAGAACAGGATGGTCGCAACCAGTCCCACCAGCCAATAACTGCCGGTCGAATAGCCGGGATACTCCTTGGGGAAATATCCCGAGGCCAGTGACCACAGAATCAGCGCGAAGATGACCAGCCAGGAATAGTCGATGGCGACCTGGATGCCGGCCACCTTGAAGATATCGATCGCACCCTTGCGCTCCGCCGCCATTGGGACCTCCGCGCGGTGACACCGCGAATCTACGCGACCCGAACGGAGATGGTAAGCTCTGGGCGATTGAAAGGCACGCGGTTTTGGTTGCAGTTTCGGCCGGAAACCATGTAACCATCGGCAGGATAATGCGTATTAATAAACGGTTATGTTGGGTCTCTCGGCGCGTAGCAGGGCAGGGTGGAGATTGAGCGCCAAACCCGACGAGGAACTGATAGCCGAAGTCCTCGGCGGGGAAACGGAGTCTTTCACCGAGTTGGCGGGGCGGCATCGCCCACGTGTGGAGCGTTTATGCCGGCGTTTTTTCTCGGACGAGGAGATGGCGCGGGATATCGCGCAGGAAGCTTTCATCCGCGCGTACACGGCGCTGGCGACGTACCGGGCCGAGATGCCGTTTGGCGGGTGGCTGCGCGCGATCGTGGTGAATCTATGTTACGACGAGCTGCGCCGCCGGCGCCGGCGTCCCGAGGAACTGGTCGGAGACTTCAGCGCGCCGGAAGTGCAATGGATGCAGACGGCGAACGTCGCGTCGCCGGAGGACATCGTCGGTGAGGCCGAAGAGCGGCGCGAAGCGTACGACTTGGCGCATCGCCTGCTCGACACGCTCAAGCCCGAGGACCGCATGGTGATGGTGCTCAAAGAGAGCGAAGATATGAGCGTCAGCGAAATCGCCCAGACGCTTGGATGGAGTGAGGCCAAGGTAAAAATTCGCGCGTTCCGCGCCCGGCAGGCGCTTCGCAAGCAGGCGGAGCGGATGCTCGCGACGGGCCGCAACAGGTAACAGTCATGAATTGTTTTGAAGCACGACAGGAATTTTCGGGACTATGGCGCAAGACCGCGACGGCCGAGCGGCGGGCCGAGTTGCTGGCGCATCTGAAGGGATGCGGGAAGTGCGATCATGCGTTTCGCGTCTTCGCGCTGACGGCGCCGGTGCTGTATGGCGAGATGGAACCGGATGCGGCTCGCGTATCGCGGCCGGCCCGGCGCGAGTTCTCGCTGGCAGACAGGCCGCGGCGATTCGCGTCGGTATCGCGCGAGACGTTGTTGTCGCGGCAGCCGAATCGATGGCTGGCGATGTCGGCGGCGGCGGCGATCTTTGTATTCGCGAGCAGCGCGGCGTATCTTTCGACGCGGGCGCCGAATGAGTCTTTGGGCGAGGCGCTATCGATACCCGAGGCGAGTATGAATTCCGAAAGCGCAGGCGATCCATTGGCGCCCGAGATGCCGATGACAGAGAGCGACCTTGCCAGCTAAGTCGAATTTCCTGTTCGGCTTGGTGGTGGGAGTCTCGTGCCTTCTGATTGGTTTCGCGCTCAGCACCCTGGCGTACCGGTATCATTACTTGCGGGTGCCGGGGCCGGGGTTGATCGAGCGAATGAATCATGAGCTTCAGTTGACGCCGGCGCAACGCGATCGCATCGGCGACATCCTGCGCGATACGCGGTTCAAAGTGACGCAGGCGCGGCAGGATTTTGAGCATAAGCGGCATGAGTTGTTCTGGGATGGACTCGGCGAGATTCGCGCCGTGCTGACGCCCGAGCAGCAGAAGATATTCGATCGCGACTTCACGCAGCCGTGGACGCATCGCGGCCACGGCGGCGGCAATGGTGGCGATCGGATGCCGCCCGAGGAGGGCGCGCCGCCGCCGGCGCCTCCGCAGCCGCCCCCGTCCGCACCGCAGAATTAAGCGCGGCCGCACCCGGCCTCCTATGAAAAACCCCTCCCCCTTACTCTTCTAACGGGGCGAAGCCCGCATCCCGCGGCGGTGCCGATTCTCTTTTCACTGGGTGCAGGGGTCACTCCTGCCGTTGGTTGACCCGGCCCCAATATAATGGCATTCATAGTGTCAATATATCGATGATCGCCAACTCTGATTCCGGGTGAGGTGCGCCTTGAAGATCTTGAGAACTCCCGACGCGCGATTTGCCAATCTTCCCGACTTCGCATTCAAGCCGCATTATTACGAAGTCACGGACCCCGACGGGACCGCGGTGCGAATCCACTATCTCGACGAAGGTCCGCCGAGCGCCGCTCCAGTGCTGCTCATGCATGGCGAGCCGTCGTGGTCGTTCCTCTATCGGCGGATAATCGCGAGTCTCGCCGCGCGCGGCCATCGCGCGGTCGCGCCGGACTTGGTGGGCTTCGGCCGTTCGGACAAACCTGCCGATCAATCCGATTACACTTTCGAACGGCACGTGCGATGGATGAGTGATTGGCTGACTGCTATGCGCCTGTCGGGTATTACGCTCTTCTGCCAGGACTGGGGCGGGCTGATTGGGCTTCGGCTGGTGGCCGCGTTTCCAGAGAGATTCGCGCGCGTGGTGGTCGCCAATACCGGGCTGCCGACCGGCGAGGGATTCAGCGAAGGGTTCAAGCAATGGCTCGAGTTCAGCCAGAGCGCACCCGTCTTGCCGATCGGGCAGATTTTGAGCATGGGATGCCGCCGCAGCCTGAGCGAGGCCGAAAAGGCCGCCTACGAAACGCCGTTCCCGGATGAATCGTTCAAGGCGGGTGCGCGCCGCTTTCCTGCCCTTGTCCCGATTACGCCGGAACACGGCTCTGTCCCCGAGAACAAGGCCGCGTGGAAAGTTCTGGAGGGGTTCACCAAGCCGTTTCTGACCGCGTTCAGCGATTCGGACCCGATTACGAAAGGAGGCGAGCTCCTCTTCCACCAGCGCGTTCCAGGGACCAAGGGGCAAAAGCATGTGACTATCACGGACGCGGGCCACTTTCTGCAGGAGGATAAGCCGGATGAGATCGCCGACTTGATCCACGAGTTTATCGCATCGACGAAATGAAACTTCGTCCGCACGCGCGCGGAAACATCGCCGATGACCATGGCGCAGGATACACGGGCGAGACCCGAAACCATCGACGGACGGATAATCCGGCGCTACAACAATCGGCGCCGAATTGTCGCGGCGATGCTCGAGCTGGTGCGCGCCGGCGCGATCTCACCGGGTGCCGAGGAGGTCGCGGCGCGGGCAGGCCTGGGCCTGCGCACAGTGTTCCGGCATTTTGACGATATGGACAGCCTGTATCGCGAGATGGCGGAGGCGATGCGCAATGAACTGCAGCCGATCGTCGATGCTCCGTTCGCATCGCGGGACTGGAAGGGGATGCTCGGAGAAATGGCGGATCGGCGCGCGCGTCTGTTCGAGCGTGCGATGCCTTTCAAGGACGCGGCCGACGTGCATCGCCATCGCTCGGTCTTTCTTCGCAAGGACTACGAGAGAATGAGAAGCGAGGAGCGGACCGCGCTCGCGGCCGCGTTGCCGACGACGCTCAAGCACGACCGCAAATTTTTCGAGGCGCTCGATCTGGTGCTTAGCTTTGCGACCTGGCAGCATCTGCGCCGCGATCAGAAGCGGGGAGCGGCGCAAGCCCGCCAGACGGTCGAATTTGCAGTGCGCGCGCTGGTCGCCGCGGCGAGGAAGTGAAGCCGGCGGCCCCTGTCACAGCGCGCCCATCTGCTTGAGAGTCTTCTCAGCTTCCGACGCGACGGTGGGATTTCTGGCGCTGTCGCCCAGCGCAATTCTCAGATACTTGAGCGCCTCGTCGCGTTGCCCGGTCTGCGCGAGCAGTTGTCCAATTCTGAGCGCGGCGAAACTGTTATTGCGATCGAGATCGTACGCCTTGCGAAAATAAACCAGCGCGTCGTCGGTCCTGGCCGGGGAAAACGACATGTACGCCTCGCCGATATTCAGATAGGCGCTGACCTGTCTGGGCTGATACTTGATGAGCTTTTGATAAACCTTGATGACGTCGGTGAAGTCGGAGCGCGAGTTGTAGTAGAGGCCGAGATAAACGTAGGCGTCGTCGAGAGTGGGATCGATTTCGGTGGCCTGCCAGAGCAGCTTTAGGGCGGCGTCGCTGTCGGTCATTTTGATTGCGGCATCGACGAGCGCCCGAGCCTTGGCCGCGTTGGCATCCTGGGCGCGCGCCGGGAAGGCAACGGACGCGAGCGCAAGTATCAGTGCGGCGACTAGCGTCAGTGGTTTCAGCGCGGTTCGATCTCGCATGGCTTCAGGTGTGAACTGGCAGCTAAATGGTGGCATGAAAGGCGCACGCTGCAAAGGTATCATGTCGGCGCGGGTGGGATCGGCTTCGAGATGAGAAAGGAAATTCCGGGGGACGGATGAAGTCGCATCGTTTCATAGCCAACGGGCTTGCGCTGAATTGCCTTGATTACGGAGGCGAGGGCAAGCCGCCGATCCTGTTTCTGCATGGCGGTTCCGCGCACGCGCATTGGTGGGACTTTGTCGCGCCGGCGTTCGTCGGCGATTTTCACGTGCTGGCGCTCGATCAACGCGGGCATGGCGACAGCCAATGGGCGGATGAATGGGCGTACGGCTCGCGTCATTACGTGTCGGATTTGGATCAAGTGATCGGCGGATGGGGATTCGGCGCGCCGATCCTGGTTGGGCACTCGATGGGCGCGCATAACGTGCTCGCATACGCCGCCGAGCACAGCGAAAGCGAAAGCGAAAAATTGCGCGGAATCGTGGCGATCGATCCTCCGCCCGACTACCCGGAGGGGGTGGTCGAATTTTTGAAGTCGATCGCGGAAAAGCCGCCGCGCCGATTCGAATCGCTCGACGAGGCGGCTCGGAATTTCAGGGTCCTGCCGCGTGAGACGCTGGCGAAAAAGGAAATCCTGGAGCACGTCGCGCGCCTGAGCTTCAAGCGGCACGCCGACGGCGGGTGGACGCACAAGATCGATCGGCGCACGATGATTCGCGAACCGTCGCGGGTGTGGAAGTCGTTGCATCGCATCGCATGCCCCGCGCTGATCGTGAAGATCACAAAGAGTCCGCTGCTGGATCGCGAGCTCGCAAAAAAAATGGCCGCGCAGATTGCCGATGGGCGGATGGCGGAGATCGATGATTCGTATCATCACGTCATGCTGGACAATCCCGAGGCGCTGATCGAAATAATCCGGGATTTTGTGCACGGTTTGAAATGACCGCGCCGCACAGCCATCTGCTCGAAGGCTCTCCGCGGCTCCATTACCTGGAGTGGAATCCGCACGCGCCGCGAACGGTTATCCTGCTCCACGGCAACTCTGCCAATGCGTGGTGGTGGGAACCGGTGGCGCGCGCGATTGCGGCGGAGTACCGCCTCCTCGCGCTCGACCAGCGCGGGCATGGCGACAGCGAATGGGCGCGCCCGGCGGCGTACTCGCCGATCGACTACGCAAACGACATCGCGAGGTTCGTCGCGCACGCGACCGCGAATGCGGAAAAGCCGGTGGTCGCCGGTCACAGCATGGGTGGTCTGAACGTGCTGGCGTTCGCGCGGGATCATCCGGACAGCGCACGCGGCGCGATTGCGATCGACGTCCCGGTCACCTCGACTCGCGGGCGCGATCGATATTTGGAGCGGCTGAAATCAATCCCGGTGGTGACCTATGCCGATCTCGCAACGGCGAAGGCGCGCTTTCGGCTGATGCCGCGCGAGGGCAGAGTCGCCGACGAAGTACTTGGTGAGATCGCCGAAAAAAGCCTGGCGCGCACCGATGAAGGCCGCTGGACGCTCAAGTTCGATCGCGAGTGTTTCCTCGGCGGCGACGGGATGGCGGTGCTCGAGACGATCAAGCAAATCAGGATTCCCATGATGCTGGTGCGCGCCGAGCACAGTCGCATCATGACCGCGGAGGGCGCGGAGCATGCGCGCGCGTCGAATCCGAATGCGCGGCTGGTGACGATTGCCGACGCACATCATCATGTGATTCTGGAGCGTCCCGAAGCGGTCGCCCGCGTCATCGAAGAGTTCGCCGCCAGCCTGTAACTCTTTCAATCTTTCACCGCGTAACGCCGCCGATGCTGAAGCCGGGGGCTGTGGTACGCTCCGCGCAATCGACGCAACGCCGCCGCCGTCCGTTTTCGCGCACCGCCCTCTCCGCGTTCATCTCACCGGCACTTTATTGATAGGCTCTAGCATTCAAAGGAACCATTGAACGCTATGCAACTTAGACTGGTAAATTGGCACGATCCGGCGCTTTTTCGATCGCACGTCGAGGGCTCTTTGTGCGAGCGCGAGGCCGAGAACAACCTCGTGTTCGGAATCCTCTCGGGCATAATCGATGGCCGACAGAAGTTTAGCGACAAGCCGCCGCTGCTTTGTTCGGTGGAGGCCGAAACTGGAAGTCAACTAGTCGCGCTTCGGACTCCACCGCAAAATCTCGTGCTCTCGAAGGCGAAGTCAGAGGAGGCGGTCTCGGTTCTGGCGCGCGAGCTGTGGGCCGCGGGCCATCAGCTTCCGGGCGTTAACGCTCCCTCGCGAGAAGCCGATATTTTCGCGGAGACCTGGTGTGAAATAACCGGCGCCAGGATCAGGCGGGAGCACGCCCAGCGGATATATTGCCTCGATCGGGTGAATCCGCAGCGTCCAATAGTCGGGCATCTTCATCTCTGCCATCAGCCGGATCTCGCGCTGGCAACCGAATGGATGCGGGCGTTCAGTCATGACGTGGGCGAGCATCAGGTACCGGCCGATCCGAGAAGGTTCATCGGCCAGCGTGAGGCGGGCCTGTTCTTCTGGATCGAGACCGACCGGTCTCGATGGCCGGATTTTCAGGGCCAACGCCCAATGGGATAAGAATCGGTGCGGTGTACACGCCGCCGGAATTGCGCGGGCGCGGATTCGCTGGCGCATGCGTCGCGGCGGTGAGCCAGTCGCTGCTGAACGAAGGCCGCAAGTTCTGCTTCCTCTATACCGACCTCGCAAATCCGACGTCCAATCACATCTACCAGGAGATCGGGTATCGACCGGTCTGCGATGCGTCTGTGCTCGTTTTCGAATAGGCCTCGGGATCTCTTCTTCGGAATTGGTTGATAGTTATACGAGGCGCAGTTTCAACTCCCTTTCATTTCTGAGGCAACAAGGACGTCTAGAGGTCGCGTTCCATCCTGCGGTGGGCGATGCCGGCTTCGTCGAAGACGCCGCCCACGGCGATGAATCCTTCTTTGAGGTAGAAGCCCTCAGCCGTAACTTGCGCGTGCACAATGGCCCGGCGGAATCCGCGTATGCGAGCGCGATCGACGAGGAAGCGCAGGATGTCAGCGCCGACTCCCGTCTTTCGAAAGTCCCGGATGACGGCCATCCGGCCAATCTTTACTTCGCTCGCCCCCTGTTCGACCATCCTGCCGCACCCGATGGGGTTGCCGTCGAGAATCGCCAGTGCGTGAAATGCGCGCGAATCGTAGGCGTCCACTTCAATTTCTTCGGGCACGCGCTGCTCTTCGATAAACACGCGCCGGCGAATCGCGTAGGCACGTTGCATGTCGGCGGGCGTTTCGATCGCAATCACTTTGAGGCGCGAGGGTTTAGCCACGAGCCAGTGACTAACGCGCGATGGGCGTAGCGTCAAATCCACTTAGCCGCGATTTTCGCGTTGACAAGCGCGACTGGTGAAAAGCAGGCGGCCCGGCCGCAATATCACGGCCGGGCCGCCCGTTCCAATCGGTTATCAGCCCGGACTATGCCCTTCCAGCGTCACCTTGGGGTCGGGGGCGGCGGGGGTACGATGATGCGATAGGCGCCCCGCTGCGACGCGGTTCCGCTAATTACCAAGTCGGCATCAGTCGAGAAGAAATCCACCCCGTACCCTCCCATTCCGCGGATCGCAAAGTCGTCATCGTTGGTTCCGCTGAGCGATGAGCAATTGGAACCCGGGCCGGTGCTGGTGAACGTGAGGGTCAAGGCGCCAGTGCCATCCGGATTCACAGAATACGTTCCGGTGATCGTGCCTGTGCAGACGCTGCCGCCGGCATTGAAGGTCTCGGTCCCGCCGGTGATATTTCCCGTGCCGTCCGCAGTCAGATTTCCGAATCCCGCGATCGGCGAGAGCGACGGCGGGTTGCCCGTAGTCGTGCTCGGTATCAGCCAGAAGCCGCTGAACCTGGTCGAATACGTTCCGTTGAGACTAGCGTCACTGAAAGCGAACGGAGTCGGCGTCGCGGTCGGGATTGCAGGAGTAGGACTCGGCGTCGCGATCGGGGTTCCAGGAGTAGGAATAGGTAGGTGACCACGGTCATGCGCCCAGACTGCGGGGCCGATCGCAAGTAGCAACGCCAACATTGCGATTGACAGAATCTTGTTTCTCATGATGATTCACCTTCAAATTCAGTTTTAGCCATGGTCGGCGAAGCTCAACGCCAGAAGCCACAATAAAATGTGCCAAAGCGAAGACAACCCCACCTAGGATCCAACTACCACCGACACGAAGCGGCTTGCAAACGGGAAGTTCGACCCCGGTTTTGAATCCAAAGGGCTTTAGATGACCGTCTCTTCCGCGAGCGCCGCCGATTTGCCGCGATGCTTGGCATAGATGCCGGCAGCCCATTTCAACGCCGGATGCTCCGCGAGCTGCGCGCGCGCCTGCGCCAGCGGCGCCGGGATTGCGGTGGGAGGCGGGTAGGGAAACTCCTTCGGCATCACCAGCGGCGACAGCAATGCGGCCGCGGTCAGATCGGCAACCGTGAAACCGTTGCCGACCAGGTAGCCCGAAGGCTGAAGGTCGCGCGCGATTCGATCCATCGCGGCGACGGTCTTATCCCGCGCCGCTCCCGCCTCGGCCGGATAGACCTTCATCTTGCTTCTCATCAGGGGCCGCACCAACGGAAAGATCGCGCGCATGAACAGTCGCTTTCCGAGGCCGGCCTGGCTGGTGAACAGCGCTGTTACCGTGGACGAGTAGGGCAGCAACATAAAATATCCCCATTGGCGGATGTACGGGCCCAGCTCCTCGTCGAAATAATCTTCCAGTTCGAGCGCGCGTTCCCGCGCCTCGCGGTCGGCGGGATAGAGCGGCGGATCGGGATGAGCTTTTTCGATCGCTTCGATGATGCGGGTCGAGTCGAAGATGATCGCGCCACCGAGCTCGAGGACAGGCACCGCGGTCTGTCCGGTCATCCTTCTGATTCTGGAAACATGAGGCCCGGGCAGCAGCGAGCGCCGCAGGTGCGGAACCTGCTTGTAATCGAGCGCCCAGCGCGCCTTCTCGGCGTAATGGGAAATCGCGAATTGCCAGAGCACCGGCGCCCGCGCTGCCATGTCTTTTGTGTTAACCGGGATTTCCTTTTACTCTCCGGCTTCAACTCGCCGTATAGAACGAACGGCGTTCCTCTGCAAGCTTTAGCCGGTTTTGGTCATACCGCCAAGCAGACATCATCGCGACCGCCTGCTTGCCTTTCTTGACCCACTACCCGGCCGTGCCGCGGTTATTATAGAACCGCACCACTGCCCGGCTTAAAATGTGAGATTGCGCACGGAGGGCGGATTCCCAATGGCAAAGGCAAGCCAGAAAGCGAGCGACGAGGAAATTCGCGAAGGCGCGAGGATGATCCTGGCGGCGCGGTATGCGATCGCGCTCACGGGCGCGGGAATGTCCGTCGAAAGCGGGATCCCGCCGTTTCGCGGGCCGGGCGGGCTGTGGACCAAGTACGGCGAGCCGCCGATGAACGGCTTTCAGCGCTTCATGGCCGATCCGAAAAAAGCGTGGGAAGAGCGGCTCAGCAAACGCAACGACGAACTTTTCAAACCGCTTACGGTTGCCAGGCCGAATCCGGGCCACCTCGCGCTGGTGAAAATGGAAGAATTGGGAGTGCTGCGCTTCGTGATCACGCAGAACATCGATGACCTGCACCGGCAGGCCGGGCAGAAGGCGCTCGCGGAAATTCATGGCAACTGGACTTTGATTCGATGCCTCGATTGCATGACGCGGTTTCATCGCGATGCGATCAGCCTGGAGAAGCTGCCGCCTGCGTGTCCGCGATGCGCAGGATTGTTGAAGTCGGACACGGTTTCCTTTGGCGAGCCGATTCCGATCGACGTGCTGAACATGTGCGCGGAGCATTCGGCGAAGGCAGACCTGGTGATCGTGGCGGGGACCTCGGCGACGGTTTATCCGGCGGCGGGATTCGCGCTGGAAGTGAAGCAGCGCGGCGGAATACTCATCGAAGTGAACCTCTACGAGTCGGAGGTCACGCAATATTGCGACGTGAGCTTGCGCGGCGGATCGGCGGAGGTGCTGCCGCGGCTGGTGAAGGCGGTCGACGAGATTCGAAGAGAGACCATGTCGTAGAAATTCCTGCTTCAATGTAGCTGTCGGCGGGTTTTTTGGACGGCGGAGCCGGGGAACCTGCGCGCTGGCGAAGGAGGAGCATCTCGTCGGTGCCGTCGAGCGAGGTCGGGTTGCTGGTTATCACGATGTCGAAGCGGCCTCGCCTGGACGCGGGAAGCGCATTGAACAGAGCGCGCCAGGCGATCAGGTACTCGGGCATCTCCGGATTTCCTTGCGAGACGATCGGAATTGTGCGGCGGCTGTAAAAGGCGACGTCGTAGTTGAGCACGCCCAGATAGCCGACCGGACTGTCGCCCACAATTTTCATGGCATGATCGGTAAAGTCCCTGAGCGAGAGAGTGTTGGCGATGGCCGGAACGACGACAACGTTGGCCGCAACGGTGGTGAAAACCATCGCGGCCGCAATCGCGAGCACCATTCGTTCGATACGCGGACGGGTGAAGATCATAAAGACGCCGAGTGCGACAACCGCGAGCGGCATCGCGAGGTCCAGCGCCCAATCCTCGGCAACAACCGAGGTCAAGACGCGTGGAAAAGCGGGTGCGCGAATGCCCGCCGCCTGCAGCAGATCGGCGAACTCCTGTGGCCTGCCGACGAGCATCGCAAGCGCAATCAATCCGGCGCCGCCGAGGATCAGCATCGCGAGACCGGACAATCGCGCGATCCAGTGGACACAAGCGCGCGCAGGCTCAGGACGCACGACAGCCTCGCGGACATAGATCGCCACCAGGGTGGCAAAAGCGGGATACATACAGAGCAGGTACACGCCGCGCTTGCTCTGCGGGAGGTTGTAAAAGATCAGCACCGCGGCGAACCAGACGATGATGTATTTGAGGCGCGGATCGAGTGCGCGCGGCGCGCGCGCTGCCTGGACGCCGACGATCGGCAGCAGAATCGTCCACGGCATGAATCCGGCGAGAAGAGCGAGTTCCATATAGTAGAAGGGATGGATGTGGCCCTCGTGGAAATCGGCGCCGCCGGTGAAGCGGAGCAGATTTTCGGCGAGAATCTGCTTGCGGAAAAAATCCGGGCCGCCTTCGATCAGCGCTGCAAGATACCATCCTCCGGCGAGCACCAGGACGACGATCGCGCCGCGCACGAGACCGATTCGGCGCAACAGGTTCCATCGTTTCTCAGCGGCCAGCCAAATCACGGCGACCAGCCCCGGAAGAATCAACCCGATGGGGCCCTTGGTCAAAATGGCGAGCGCGATTGCGACGTAGAGCAGCATCCGCCGGCGCGTCAGTCCCTCGGCCATGAAAATGAATTCGAAGAACGCGACCTCCATGAAGAAGGTCAGCGTCGTGTCAACGCGGGCGCCGGTCCCGGCTTGCAGGTACTGAAACGTGGTGGCGAGGATGAGCGCGGCGAAGAGCGCGGTCACGTTGTCGAACAGGCGGCGCACATAGAAGTAGCAAACGATCACGCCGGCGATAGCGAGCCCGGCTGACGGCAGCCGCACGGTGAATTCGTTTACGCCGCCGGCAACGAGCGAGACCAGCGCGGCCATCCAGTGCATCAGCAGCGGCTTGGAGGGGATTTCGACGCCTGCGCGCTGTGGGAGAATCACGCCGCCGCCGTGGACGATGTCGAATACGGTGACGGCCTCGCGCGGTTCGCCCTTGGTGTAGAGCGGATAGCCGCCGAGATTTACGAGATAGAGCGCGACTCCGACAATCAGCAGTATCGGCCATGCGTAGCGCGGCTCGGCTATATACTGGAGCCAATCCGGAGGACCGGTGATTGGCGCGACCGCGGGAGCCGTAGCGGCGGGATCGAGAGGGGCTTCACACTCGGGGATAGAAGCCGGCTCGGGATCGTCGCGCGTAATCTCTTCAGGAAGTTTCAACTTTTCAACCGTTGCCACGGTGGGCAGTATTAAGAGCATCGCGAGCATCGCGACCGGCTCCGAATAACATACCGGCACCGGCGGAAATAAGCAGGGGGGAAACCTAAACCCTAACCCCTTCCCACGTGGGAAGGGGAACAATCGAGTTTACGCTGAACGAAGTCGAAGGGCCCGGAACAACTTAAAAACTAAAAACTAGTATTCGGTCTTGACGCGGGCGCGGCCGATGTCGTCGTAAACGTAAACGTCCGCGGGATTTTCGTCGCGCGTTTTCTTGTGCGAGCCGTCGCAAAATGGCTTGTTCTTCGAGAGTCCGCACGCGCAGATATAGACCGGCAACTCGGTGCCTTCCGCAACCTCGTAGGGCGTGTTCCTTTCGTGTCTGACAATTCGGGCCATGAAGAATTCCTCGCGTTGAATTTCTGTTTTCTGTTCGCGCGCAATTCCTGCGGCAGAATCTGTGGGTCACTTAAGACCAGCAGAGTCGTAGAGTCAAATGCAGGGGCCGGCACCTGCGCCCAATGCGTTTCTTGGAATGTCAAAGCGGGAATCAGATCAGGGGTTCGTGGATTGCCTCGGCGGCTTCCGAAGCAGGTTGCTTGCGATGCGGATCGGCGCCGAGGACGAGAGTCAGTACGCCGCTGACCGAAATGAGGATGCCGACGACCTCGCGGGTAGTTGCGTGCTCGCCGAGAAACATCACGGCGAACAGAATCGAAAGTATCGGGATTCCGGGCACGACCAGCGCTGTCGTCCACGCCAATGAGAGCCGGCTGATGGCGCCGTACCAGGTGACCGCGCTCAGAAAATAGATAAAAAAACCGGTCACGGCGATCACGCTGAGCGAAGTCAGGTCGGCGAGTTGCACGAGCGAGCCGCGGCGGAAGATCAGCAGCATCGCGGTCAGAACAAACGACGCATAGAAAAATCGGCCGCCGGCGACCGAGGTCGGCGTCAACGGAGGCATCAGCTTCAGACCCATCACGTGCGACGTCTGCCAGAATAGAGGAGTCGCGAAGATGATGGCCGCGGCCCATAGCGGTGAAAATGAGCCGCCGCCGGCGAACACCGAACCGATGCCAACGAGGATGGTGGCGGTCGCGAGTATCTGGCGCGCAGACGGGCGCTCGCCGATGAAGACTGTCGACAGAACCAGCGAATAGACCGGCTCGGTTTGCAGCAGCAGCACACCGGCGACGGCGCTGATGCGGGTGAGTCCGTAGGTGAGGGTGAGGCTCGTCAGCACGGTTCCCGCCATCGACATCATGAACAACCGCGCGCGATAGCGCGGGTCCACGATCAATCTCAACTCGCCGCGGAATTGGAGAAACGGAATTGAGCAAATCGAGGCGAACACGACCGCGCTGGTGCAGAAGAGCAGGGGATCGAGATGTACCGCACCCCATCGCGTGATCACGGGCTGGCCGGCGCCGATGATCGTGTTGATGATGCAGAGCGTCACGCCAACCTGAAAGGCTCGCGCGCGGCGGGCCGTGGCGTTTTCGTTGACGACCGGGGACACGGACGTAGCTGAGCTGTCGGTTCGCATCGACTACGACCGCGCCACGTAGACGGCAATAACAATCGCGGCCAGCACGATTCGATAAATCGCGAAGGGCCTGTAGCTGTGGGCTCGTAAGAAATGCAGCAGGCCGACAATCGCGAGCAAACCGAAGACAGCCGAGGCCGCAAAGCCCCATCCGAGCTGAGCGGCGAGGCCCGTATGGAAAAGCTTGTGCGCCTCGAGCATGCCGGCGCCGGCGATAATTGGCGTCGCCATCAGGAACGAAAAATTGGCGGCGTCGGCGCGATCGATGCCGAGGATGCGGGCCGTCGTAATCGTGGCGCCCGAGCGCGAGACGCCGGGGATGATCGCGAGCGCCTGGCTTAGCCCGATCAGGAGGGCATCGAGGAAAGTGAGGTCATCTATGCTGCGTTTTTTCGAGCCATACCAATCTGCAACCCATAAAAGAAGCCCAAGGGTAGTCATCGTGGCCGCGATCAGCAGCGGCGAGCGGAAGACCGTCTCGGCTTGCTTCTCCAGCAGGACGCCGATGATGGCGCCGGGAACTGAGGCGACTATCAATAGGAACAGCAGGCGGCGGGGGAGGCGGTTGCCGACGGCCAGCGATAATCCCATATCGAGCCATTCGCGCCAGTAATAGAGTAACAGCGCCAACAGCGTTCCAAGGTGAAGGGCTACATCGAAGGCAAGCCCCGGATCCTGCCATCGGAGCAGCCAAGGGACGAGTATAAGGTGGGCCGAACTGGAGACCGGCAGGAACTCGGTTAAGCCTTGGATCGCGCCGAGAACGATAGCCTGAAATACGGAAAACATAATATTTTCAGGCCCTTAGGAAAGGGCCGGACCTTTCGCGCATAATTGCGCCAGTCGGGACCCATGACCACGAAACGGACCGAGAGGTGAATACATGTCGAATTTGCTCCTTGACGGGCTCAACACATAGTCTAGAATTGGTTGCGCGGGAAGCGGCCGAATGATGGTGAGGGGAGCAGGAGGCTCTATTGCCTATGAACCGAGTTGCTAGAGGCAAAGTAATTCCGTTACGGGAAGTAAGCGTGGTCGAGTCGGACCGGGAACCCGACCAGTCTGCCGTTTGGGATAACATCAACCAGGGCGAACCGCATCCATTTCCGGTTGTTTCAACACTGCCGCGTCTGCCGGTGATGATCCCGGACGAGATTCTGGATTACTACGGATGGGTCTTTTGCCAAGGCGGGTTTCTCAATCTCCACATGACATTCGAGCAATTTCTGGCAGTGGTCGCGGCAGTAAGTCCGGCCGGCCTGAGCCCGGAATACGACGCGAGCGAGGCGTCCTTCCCTAACGACTGACCCCCCGCGATAGCGCGAGAGCATTGTTTCGATGCCTGCCCGGGCGCGCTTGGGCAGGCATCGATTTTTGCACGATTCGATTTTCATGATTTGGTTTTTCGGTTTTTCGGGCCCGGCGTGGACGCGCCTTGGGTTCAGTTGTCAGTTGGGGCTTCCTTTTTCGGCTCGCTCAGCAACGTGTTCCTGATCCAGACGCTGGGTAGATTGGCAGCGTCGGTGGGCGATTTGAGTCCGTTATCCTGCGCGATTTGCCGCCAGTTGTCCTCATTGCCGGTCGCCCGCCGGGCGAGAGCCTTCAAGTCCTCGTTGGGCAGGAGGGCGTAGTTGACGCCGCCCTCTTTGGGAGTGCCGCCGGAGGGAGGGAATTTCGCGGCGAGCTGGTCGATTTTGCCGAACAGGTTCAGGCGCGTGCTGACCTTGTACTTGTCGAGGTCCTGGTCGGGGATGTCCTCGGTGCGGACATTGACGATTATTCGGGAGCTGCGATCGCCGTTCGGCACGACTTCAATCTCGTAGCGATACTGCGGATGCACACCGACGATGCTGCCGAGGATGCCGGCGCGCGTGTCGGCATCCTTCCACAGCGTGACAAGTTTGTCGTCGGACTTGACCTCGAACAGAATACCCTCACCGCGCAGCACATCCTGGATCAGAAGGAACGAATCATTTACGTTGTACGGGACGTCGTGCTGCTCGCCCTCGACCGCATCGGTGCCGCCGCCTGCCGCGCGATTGGCGAAATATGGCGCGAAATAACATCCCGCGAAAAGCACTATCGAGGAGACGATCGCGATTTTTCGAAATTGCCCAAACACAGTCCGCGCCACACTCATCACAACCGGTAAGGAAACCATGAGAGTTTCATGCGCGCAAGACGAACTGCCGTGGCGGTAGGGGGCGGTTTTGGCTCCGCTTGAGGTTGCGCGACAGGCTCGCAGACGGTAATTAAATACCCTTATGAATGTCCCAGGAGGCAATTACAGATCCTTATGACTGATACAGCAAATGTTTCATCGCGCCACGTGATGGCCGTGATCGGGGGCGCGACGGCAGGTTCGGAAATCGCGCGGATCCTGGCGGGGTACGGCGCGCTCGTGATCGTGTTCGAGCAGAATTCGCGGCCGTACGGAAAAATCGAAGACGGGTTGCCGCGATGGCACGTCAAGCAGCGCCACGATGAGTACGAGGAGATCAACAAACGCCTCGACCATCCCAATATCGAATACGTGCCGATGACGGGGATGGGACGCGATATCGATTTCGAGGAGCTGCGGACCCGTTGGGGAGTCAGTGGAATCGTACTGACCAACGGCGCATGGAAGGATCGCCCGCTTCCGATCGAGGGCGCAGATCAGTACATCGATCGCGGGCTGGTCTACCAGAACAAGCTGATCTATTGGTGGAATCACTATCCGGAAAAGTCTTACGACGGTCCGCGCTACGAGCTGACTCCGGGAGCGCTCGTCGTCGGCGGCGGACTGGCGTCGATCGACGTGGTCAAGGTCGTGCAGATCGAGTACGCGCTTGCGGGGCTCAGGGCGCGCGGCATCCAGGGCGACATGCTCGATCTCGAGCGCGAAGGGATCGAGCCGGTGCTGAATGCGAAAGGGTTGAAGTACGCCGACCTCGGCATCCCGCCATGCAGGCTGTATTATCGCCGGCGCGTAATCGACATGCCGCTGTCGGATATTCCTGCCGACACGCCGCAAAAGCGCGCGGACGCGCTCAGGCAGGCGCGGGTAAAGATCGTTGACAAGGCGCAGCGCAAATTCCTGTTCGAGTTTCACGAACTGCGCGCGCCGGGCAAAGTGATCGCAGAGAACGGCACGATGGTCGGGTTGAACTTCAACCGCACCGAAGTCACGGGCAGTCAAGTGCGCACGGTCGAGGAAGGGGTGGAGGACGCGCTCGCGAAGCTGACGATCAGCTCGATCGGAAGCATCCCGCAACCGATCCCTGGAATTCCGCAGAAGGGCGAGACTTATATCTACGCCGATCAGAAGATCGGCCTGCTGATGGAGGGGCCGACCGCGGTCTTTGCGGCCGGAAACGTGCTGACCGGCAAGGGCAACATCAAGGACTCGCTCGAAAGCGGAACCGAGATTGGACTGCGCGTGGCCGAGGCGTACCTGGGACTGTCGGACGAGAAATTGAACCTCGCAGAGGGCGCGCGCAAAGAGGCGGCGGCGTCGGCCGAGAAGATCGCGGGCGCGATGAGCGTGCGGCCGAAACTTGCGCCGGAAGCCGTCGCGAGCCTTCTGCGCCGGGTGCGCGAACGCCAGCGTGCGGTCGGCTACGAGGGCAATTTCCGCGCGTGGCTGGCCAAGGTGACGCCGGCCGATCTGCAGTAGCAGGCTGTCGAAAAATTTTCGCGCGCCGACCGGCGGACAACTCCATCGCGAGTTGTCCGTCCAGTTTTGCGTCGGTGCGTCCGCGCCTATAGGCTCATCGGATGACGGCAATGGAGGTGCGGCGTGGACGAACTCAAGCGAACTGACCCGGAGATTTATCAGCTCATCAAGGATGAAGAGCGCTACGAGATCGATTCGGTCCGGCTGATACCGTCGGAGAACTACGTCTCCAAAGCGGTGCTTGAAGCGACCGGATCGATTCTCACCAACAAATATTCCGAAGGCTACCCGGGGCGCCGTTACTACGAGGGCCAACGCTATGTCGATCAGATCGAAATGATCGCGATAGATCGCGCGAGGGCGCTGTTCAAAGTCGATCACGCAAACGTTCAGCCGTACTCGGGGTCGCCCGCAAATCTCGCGGTCTATTTTGCGCTGCTCAAGCCGGGCGACACGATCATGGGCTTGTCGCTTCCCCACGGCGGGCATCTGACGCACGGATGGCAGGCGAGCATCACGGGCACGTTCTGGCGTTCGGCGCAGTACGTGGTGGATCGCGAGAGTCACGTCGTGGACTTCGACAAAATTCGCGAGATGGCGCGCGCGGAGCGGCCGAAAATCATCGTGACCGGAGGCACGGCGTATCCGCGGCTGTGGGACTTCAAGAGCTTCAGCGAGGTCGCGAAGGAGGTCGGCGCTATCCTGCTCGCCGATATTTCACATATCGCGGGACTCATCGTTGGCGGCGTGCATCCGGATCCCGTGCCGTACGCCGACGTAATCATGACGACCACGCACAAGACGCTGCGCGGCCCGCGCGGTGCGATGATCATGTGCCGTAACGAATACGCCGAAGCGATCGACAAGGCGGTTTTCCCCGGGCTGCAGGGCGGTCCGCACAATCATACGACGGCGGCGATCGCCGTTGCGTTGAAGGAAGCATCGACGCCGGAGTTCAAGGCGTACGCGAAAAAAATGGTGAGCAACGCCAAGACGCTGGCCGACGAACTGCTTGCGCGCGGCTTCAGCCTGGTCTCGGGCGGCACCGACAATCATCTGATCCTGGTCGATTTGACGAACAAGAAAGTGATTGGCACGAAGGGCGCGAAGGCGCTCGACGCGGCCGGAATCGTCTGCAACAAAAACACCGTCCCGTACGATCCGCGCAAGCCGTTCAGCCCCAGCGGGCTTCGGTTCGGCACGCCGGCGGTAACCTCGCGCGGGATGGGCGACGCGGAGATGCGGCAGATCGGGAAGTGGATTGACGAGGCGATCGCGCACGCCAACGATGAGGCGGCGCTGAAGCGCATCGCGGCCGAAGTCACCGAGATGTGCCGCAGGTTCCCCGCGCCGGGAATCACGCTCAACTAGCGATCGCGGGCGCGCGCGAGACCGGCGACGCCGGATCGCGCGGGCGAGCCGGCCTCAGCCCGCCATGGTCAGGCCGCCGCTCACGCTGAGCACCTGGCCCGTGACGAAGTCCGAATCGGAAGAAGCGAAGAATGCGACCGCGCCCGCCAGGTCCGCCGGTTGCCCGAGCCGGCGAAACGGGATGCCACGCGCCATCGATTCGAGAACTTTCTCGCGCCCCGCCATCGCGTTCCTGAGCAAAGCGGTGTCGGTTGGCCCCGGGCAAACGACGTTGACATTGATGTGATTTGCCGCGAGCTCGCGCGCGAGTGTTTTGGAGAAACCGATGATGGCGGCCTTGCATCCCGCATATACGGCTTCGCCACTGGAGCCGACGCGGGCCGCGTCGGAAGAGATCGAGACGATTTTGCCTGCGCCGCGGGATTGCATCCGCGGCGCCACGGCTTTGCAGCAATTGAGCATGCCGCGAAAGTTAATCGCGATCACTTTATCCCAAAGATCGGGGGTGGACTCGACGAACGGCAACACGACGTCCCATCCGGCGTTGTTCACCAGGATGTCTATTGGTCCCAGTTCACTTTCGACGCGATCGGCAGCTGCGATTGCTTCGGCAAGTTTGGTGACGTCAAGTGCAACCGCGATCGCGGCTGCGCCGCCGCGGCGAATTTCCGCGGCGGCCTGCTCGGCGGAATCGACTTGGATATCCGCCAGCGCCACCTTTGCGCCTTCGTCGGCGAGCCGGAGCGCGATCGCGCGCCCGATCCCATTGGCTGCGCCGGTTACGATTGCGACTTTGCCTGTGAGGCGGGCCACGATTCTAATTTAACTGACGATCCAGCCGCCGTCGATGATGAACGGCGCTGCGGTGGAATGGCGGACCAACGGCGAAATCGGGCAGCCCGTCGCTCATTCCAGAGTGAGCCGGCGCCGAGTTGACGCCATGCGAATTGCCGGACGGGGTCGCCGCCGAATTGCCGCGACCCCGTCCAACTGGGGAGGTTGCCGAACTTATTTCCTACTCGGCCGGTGTTGAATCGCTGCCGCCTTGCGCCCACAGAGCCTTCATCTCGGCGTGAATCTGGTCCAGCTTGGCCTTGGTCGCGGAGATTTGCGCGAGCTGAGCCGGAGTCAGCAGGTTGCGGATCGCGATAGCGTCCTGAATCCGCTCGTTCGCCATCTGATCGTGGATCTGACTGGCTGTCGAAACCGAGCCGGCCACGTCGGCGGCGGCTACCGGGCCGGTTGACGTGAACTTGGCCGCGATTGCCTCCTTGGCTGCCTTGAGCTGCTGGAATTCAGCCTTCTGCGAAGCGCGCCGGGCCTGGAAGATGGCATGGATCTGCGTCTTCTGCGCGTCAGTCAGATTGGCGCTCTTCAGCAAGCGCATAAACGGAGCGCTGTGCCCTCTCATACCGCCATGCATGCTGCAATGCCCCATGGGGCCGCCACCGCCTGAATTCGAGGAAGCGACATGAGCAACCGCAACGACCAGGATGATTGCCATGACTACGGAAACGACACCGCGAGACAACTTTGAAACCATAAAAGACTCCTTGAATGCGTGGAGCGGCCACCTTGATTGGCGACGATTGCTCTAATCTAAATGTACGTTAACCGAAAAAACCGGTTACGAGCTTTGTGTGCCGTCGGCGACCGGGTTCGGCGGGGGACGTCGATTCGTGCGTGAAATCGCGCGATCAATGAAAATCATGCGACGGCGGAACCGCGCCGGGAAGCTTGATTTCCTCGAAGCGCCGCGCGCGAATCGCGGTCACGCCGTCAACCGTTTGCAGCACGCCCTCGGCCAGCAGAATGCCGGCACTGCGCAGCAGCAGGCGGTTTTTCTGGAACAGGTCGGGCGTGACGATCAGGTTGGCAATTCCGGTTTCGTCCTCGAGCGTGATGAACAGGAAGCCCTTGGCCGTGCCGGGGCGTTGGCGCACGATCACGACGCCGGCGGTCTTCACCCAGGATTGATGTCTGGCGCGCGTGAGATCGTCGGCGCTGAGAATTCCGCGCGCGCTCAAATCGCCTCGCAGATACGTCATCAGATGAGGTCCGGTGGTGAGGCCGGTCGCGGCGTAGTCCGACAGCGTTTCATCGATAGGCGCCATCGAGGCCAGGGGAACCTCGCTATCGCGCGGCTTCGCGCCCGCAAGCAGGCTGGTTGGATCGCGTTCGACGGCGGCCGCATTCCACATCGCGTCGCGCCGCGCCAGGCCGAACGCGGCGAACGCGCCCGCGTAGGCGAGCGCGTCGATCTCGCGGCGGTTCGGTCCGACGCGCGCGGTAAGATCGGCAATCGAATCGAACTGTCGCCGCGCACGCTCGCTTTCGATTCGAAGTGCGATTTCCTCGCGGATGCCCGTGACGTATCGCAGTCCCATGCGAATCGCGGGCCGCCGATCCACAATCTCGATTGTGCATTTCCAGTTCGAGCGGGTCACATCGACGGGGATCGCGACGACACCGTGACGCGCGGCGTCCTTCACCAGCGTTGAGGGATGATAGAAGCCGAGCGGGTAGCAATTCAGCATCGCGGCAACGAACGCCGCCGGATGATGATGCTTCAGGTATGCCGACGCGTACGCGATCAGCGCGAAGCTGGCGGCGTGCGATTCGGGGAAGCCGTACAGGGCAAAGGATGTGATCGAACGCACGATATCGTCGGCGAGGTTGCCCTGCAGGCCGTTTCGCAGCATCCCGGCGCGCAGCCGTGCTTCGATTTTCTCCATCCGCTCGGCAGAGCGCTTGAATCCCATCGCGCGGCGCAGTTCCTCGGCCTCACCGCCGCTGAAGCCCGCCACCGTCATCGCCATTCGGAGCAACTGCTCCTGAAAAAGCGGGACGCCCAGCGTGCGTTTGAGGATCGGCTCGAGCGAAGGATGCGGATACTCGACGGGCGCACGATGGTTGCGGCGATCGAGATAGGGATGCACCATTTTGCCGACGATCGGGCCGGGGCGAATTATCGCGACCTCGACCACCAGGTCATAAAACCGCTCCGGCTTCATCCGTGGCAGCGTCGCCATCTGCGCGCGGCTCTCGACCTGGAAGACGCCGACCGTGTCCGCGCGCCGGAGCATCGCATACACGCCGGGGTCGTCGGGCGGAAGATGCGCGAGGTCTATCTCGACTCCTTCGTGCGCGCGGATCATCGGAAGAGCCTCTTTCAGCGCGGCCAGCATCCCGAGTCCGAGCAGATCGATCTTGATAATGCCGAGATCGGCGCAGTCGTCCTTGTCCCATTGAATCACCACGCGGCCGGGCATCGAGGCCGGCTCGAGCGGGACGATTTCATCCAGTGGCTGCGCGGCGATCACCATGCCGCCGCTATGCTGCCCGAGATGGCGCGGCACGCTCTGAATCCTGCGCACGAGATCGGCCAGCATCGCGATTCGCGGCGCTTGCGCATCGACGCCGCCGCGCTTGAGCAGCGCCACGAGATCGTCGTGATGGTCGCGGAACTCGTACACCTGGTTGAGCCTGGCGAGACGGTCAACCTGTTCGGGCGAAAAGCCGAGCGTCTTGCCGACTTCGCGCACGGCGCTTTTTGTTCGATAGGTGATCACGTTCGCGGTCATCGCGGCGCCGCGTTCGCCGTAGCGGCGATAGACGTATTGAATCGCCTTCTCGCGATCGTCGCCGCTGGGCAGGTCGAGGTCGATGTCGGGCCATTCGCCGCGCTCCTCGGAAAGGAAGCGCTCGAACAGGAGTTCCATCTTGACCGCATCCACCACCGTGATTCCGAGCGCGTAACACACCGCGCTGTTGGCCGCGGAGCCGCGTCCCTGCACCATGATCCGATTCTCGCGGCAGAACTGGACGATGTCCCATACGATCAGGAAGTAGCCGGCGAGCTTGAGCCGCTCGATGATCCCGAGTTCGTGTTCGAGTTGGCAACGGGTGCGATCGTCGATCGCGCCGCGCCATCGCTCTCGCGCACCCGCATAAGTGAGTATTCGCAAATAGCTGTCGGCCGTTTCTCCGGGTGGAATTGGATAGTCGGGGAAGCGGTATCCCATGTCGGATAGCTGGAAGGCGCATCGTTCGGCAATCGCGCGCGAGGCGGCGACGGCGCCGGGCAGATCGCGAAACAGCGCGGCCATCTCAGCCGGCGATTTCAGATGACGCTGACTGTTGATCCACAGCGCGCGGCCGGCTTCCTCGAGCGTGGTCTTGAGCCGGATGCAGGTCAGCACGTCGAGCAACCTGCGATCCGAGCCGCCGTGGCATACGTCGTTGGTCGCGACCACCGGGATTCGCGCCGCGCCGGCAAGCGCGGCGAGCTTGCGATTTAGGCGCTCCTCGCCGGCGTCGAGATGACGCTGCAAATCGATGTAGAAATTTCCCGCGCCGAAAATCCCGCCGAGCCGCCGGCCCAGATCGCCGGGATCCTCGCCGCGAACGAGCATGCATGACAGCGGGCTCATCACGCCGCCGGCAAGGCAGATGAGTCCGCGGCCGTAGCGTTCGAGCTCGTCCAGCGTAATGCGGCTCCCGCCCTTGGCGGGATAGACGGGCGGCGCGGCGGAGCCGTCGCGTGCGAGCGCGCCGGGATTGAGGACGCGCATCTTCGAGTCGGTGATCATGCGGCAGAGATTTTGATAGCGCTCGCGATCCGGTGCGAGGACGTAGAGGCGCGAGTTGTCGTCCAGCGTCAGTTCTGCGCCGACGATTTGCCGGATTCCCGCGGACTTCGCAGCCTGGTAAAAGCGCGGTGCGCCGTAAAGTCCGTCGCGATCGCCCAGCGCCATCGCGCTGTAGCCGAGTTCCGCCGCGCGCGTCGCAAGATCCTCGGGCGTGCCAGCCCCCTCAAGAAAGCTAAAAGCACTCCGCGCGCGAAGCTCGATGTAGTCGGAGTTCATGCCGATTCGCCGCGATTAGTCAGTCGTAGGCGCCGTCGAGAAACCACTTATCCGAGTTCAAGTCGCGGAAGATGCGGTAAACGCCGCCATCTTCGAGCGCGAGTTCGTAATAATCGCGGACGAAGCCGCATTTATGCACTGCGGGATTTTTTTCATCGGATGAATCCGCGCGCATATCCACGACGAATCCAAGCCACCATTCGCCATCGCGCCGCCATGGCCCGGCGATCGAAATCACGCGCGCGCCAAGATTCTCACCGCGGACGAACTCCGGAATCTCCCGCGAGCACATCACCTCGATTTCCCGCGCCGGACGAATCGCGCGTATCACCAGCTGCGTGACATTCTTCGCTGCCGCATTTTCGGGGATCGGCATCGCGGCAGGCGGTGCGAACGGATCGAGCCGCATCGCTTCGGGCCGATGCGAATTCTCTGCCCTTAGCATGCCGACGTTGCCGGGGCCGCATAGCGCTGCCAGCCGCGCAATCGTAGTCTGCAGCTTGTCCGGCGCAGGACTGGGCGGCAGAAACATGTCGGTCTGCGCGGGACGCGGGACGCGCGGCGCAATCTCGATTCGAATCGATTCGACGGCGGCCTCGGGCGGCGCCGCTTCAAGGCTCAGGTTGATGAGCGTGAGAATCGCGCGGACATCGTTCGACGGCGCCGCAACCGCGACCCGGCGGCTGAAACTGCGATGACCGCTCATCCCGAACGCGAGCGTGATATCGCCGGCGACCAGCGCGCGCATCGAAAGCCGCTCGGCGAGCCGCTCGAGCATCGCACGCATGACGAATCCCAGCGGCTCCAGGTTCTCGATTCCGTATTCAAGCTCGATAGTTTCGATGAAAAACTCGGCGCGGCGGCGCGGCACAAGCGGCGAAGAGCTTCCACCGCGCGCAAGGCGGACCAGCTCGACGCCGCGACGGCCCAGCCGCGTGCCAACAGCGTCGGGATTGAGGCGCGCCAGCTCACCGAGCCGGCGCATCCCCCATCTGGCGAGCGTGGTCTCCAAGTCGTCGCCGCGATCCGATTTTCCCAAGCCAAGCATGTCGAGTGGCAGCCAGTTCAGGAATTCGCGCTCGCGCCCGGCTTCGATCACGCGCACGCCCCCGCATCGCGCGGCCAGATGCGCCAGTTCCTTGTTGGCCGCGACGCCGGCGGCGGGTTCCATCCCGACTCTGCGCACGCATCGCACCAGCTCGGCGGTAATCTCTTCTTCGCCATTGTAGATGCGATGCAGGCCTGCGAGATCGAGCCACACGCATCCCGGCGCGCCCGACTCAACGATAGGCGAAACCGATTCGACCGCGTCGAGCAGGGCAGAATGCGCCGAACTTTCCGCGGCGGGTGAGCGATGGACTACGGCCAGATCGGAGGAGATCGCCCGCGCCTGCGCGATCGTCATCCCGGGGCGGATTCCAAGTTCACGCGCGTGCGGCGAGACGGTGTCGAGCTCGGCGTGCGGAGCCAGGCTTTGGCCTATAGCCAACACCTTGCCCTCGAACGCGGGATTCGAACGCACCAGCGCCGCGATCGAAAAATCGGCGACCATGATGCACGCGATACGAGCCATCGGGACACCGCACTAGCTGCTTGCGGAAACTCGAACCTGCGGATGCAAGTCGGTTGGATTTGGAATTGGAACCGGATCAACGAGAGCGCGAACGCGAACACGCCGCCCCGTTCCGCCCATCTTGTTCCGCGCAACCATCGCATCCACCGCAAGTCCGTCGAACATTACCGGTGAGCCGGGAGCGAGCCGGCTGAACGACGCCTTGGCGCGGCTGGCAGCCAGACTCAGCGCCGCGAACGTCCCGCACATCCGCCACGGTGCGATTGCGATCACGGCTGTGCCGCTGCGCTCGGCTGCGCGGGCGATTCGAAGCGCTGACGCGTGAGCGAGTGCGCGTGGCGCTTCGCCGAAATCGACGACGACCAGGCCAAAGCCGCCGGCCTCGAGCACGAGTTCCGCAGCTTTGACGATCGCGGATTGATGGCGCGCGAGCGGGCCGACTGCGAAGCGGCTGTACGGGAGAGTCGCACGCGCCATCCGCGACGCTGTCGTTGTCGTTTTCGTTGTCTTCATCGACGCCCACAGCATCCGGGCAAGCTCTACTCCGGCAGCCGCCATGCTCTCGGGATCAAAGGCGCCTGAGGCATCGAGCCATGCGGCGACCTCGCCACGGCGGGTGGCGAAGGCGGCGAAAGATGCGGCAATCGAGGTCTTGCCCGAACCGGCGCGGCCCGTGATCTCGCTGATTCGCCCCCGCGGGATTCCACCGTCTATCAGGGCGTCGAGCGAGGCGAGTCCGGAGCTTAGGCGGCGATCCTTGCGGGTAAGTTCATGGCCACGAAAAACCCCTGAAAATACAAGTGGTTGTGGCCTTTCGAGCGGGATATGAGACGGCAGTCTGAGGGCCTGAATCGGGCTTGAAGGTTTGCTCCACGAGGGTTTTGGGAGTGCTGCCATCAGCACTGTTTTCGCTCTTTTTTCGCCTCATGTCAACTGTTTCAGTGACGCGGATTTACTTCGCGGCACGACTAACAAACCCAACGCGGTCGGCGTGGGCGCGATTCCTGTTTCAGTGACGCGGATTTACTTCGCGGCACGACTAACAAACCCAACGCGGTCGGCGTGGGCGCGGTTTTGAGTGATCGAAAAGGGCGGAAAAGAGCAATTTCTACCATTACTTGTGGTTTTGGGACGGGTCGGCTCTATGGGTAGTTTCGTTCCGTCAAAAATTGTTTTTGCAAGAAGCGGGCGGCGGCCGATTTCGGGCGAGTGCGGCCAGTCAGGGGCATCGTGACGGTTGTCCATGCCGTACGCGTAGCACGGCAAATCCGGCGGGGTCAGGCTGAACAGTTCATCCCCAAGCGCGAGCGCGGCTGCGTGGCGGGGGTTCATGCTTTGCGCTTTAGCAGCTCTTGGAGCAGCTCTTGGAGGAGTCTTCGGTTTCTGTCGCTCTCGATTTCCGGGTCTTCGAGCTGGATAAACTCTATCGCCTGGAAGTCGTCTCCGCGCTTCCGGTTCTGGCGGGGTTCTAATCCCTCGATCAGGACCGCCTCCATGGTCGCGATCACCACATCTGTGCCAATCGCTTCTAGAGCAGCGGCAGTTCTTAGAGTACCGTTCGGCTCGACGGGATACACACCGAACCAAGAGAATCTAGTCCAACGGCCCGCGAGTCTGTCGATAGTGTGCTGGTAGAGTCTACGTCCGAGACTCTGATCGGTGGTACGCCCGACGTAAACGACTCCCTGTGAATCGTGCAGGAGATAAACACCCCTTTGATCACAGAAATCGACGCTGCCAGAGGCAGTCTGTTGTTGCCCTAGGATCTTGGGTTGTGATGCCCAGAGGATCTTGGACCTTTCCCAAAACATTCCAAACGCATTGACTAGCCCGGTCACCTCCGAGGTTTCGGTCTCTGACCCTTCCTCCAAGGCGGGCGCCTGCTGCTCGGCATCGCGAAGGGAATAATATCCTCGGGAAGTGCGAGAAAAAGGCGACTCAGCGCCGTCGTTTTTCAGAGACGTGGTTATTATGGCGACGACGGTGTTGGCGGGAGTCGCGGTAAGTTCTTGCCGTAATGAGCCCTCGGCGATCTTCTCAGCGATCTCCGTATAGTGCATAGGCGCTTTGGCGTCTTGAAGCACCTTAACGATTGCGTCTTTCCACTCCATGACCTGGAACGAGCTAACACTTGGAGAGCCCTGCGATCAAGGATTTCGCCTCATGTCAATGTCGACCGAAGAAGGGCAGGACGATTACTGCTTCATCACGGGGGGGGGAATTCACGGGAGCGAGCGGGCGAGTTCGCGGTAGACCGCCGGATTGTAAACCAGGCCCGAGTGCGTGCCCGTCACCTCGACGTTGCGCGCGCCGGTCACGATTGAAGACTCGGGCGGGACGATCGGATCCTCGCGGCTGTAGATCGAAAGCACAATCGTCTGGGGAGCGAGCGAAGCGCGCATGTTAGCGACGAATTCGCATCCACAATCCGGGAAGCGGCATTGAGGATCGAGAATCCGGCGCGCGGTGTTGCTCGCATTCCAGACCGTGCTCATCGTTGGATGCGCGATTGGCGGGACGTCTCCGCGCTGCGCGAACGACGATACGAGCCCCATCGGCGATCCGAGCGTGACGAGATGTGACACCCGGCGCCCAAGCCGTACGGCCAGCGCTCGCGCAAGCAGGCCTCCGCGGCTATGACCGATCAGCACGAGAGGTCGATCGTGCCGCGGCTCCTGGCGTTCGACCCATTTCTGGATGTCTGACGTGAGCCGGTCGGGACATCCCGCGTTGACCCACAGTCCCGAGGTGGCCGCGCGAAAGCCGATGCGAGAAATCCATCCCCGCAAGGGCCAGAGATAGAAGTCGCTGCCGAAAAGCCCGGGAATGATTACGACGAGGCGTCCGTCGCCGCGCGGCACGCCCTCGCCGCGATAGATTGGATCTCTGCGCAGCGAGGCGAACTCTCTGAATGCGAACGCCTCGCTCGCCATCACCTGCCATCGCGATTGTTCGGCCGGCGGATGATTTTCCATACTGGCTATTTCATCCGCCCGATGGTTGTGTGGCGTTTTACGGGACTTGGCCGCCTTCCCGCGTTCCATTTCATCGAAACTGAACCATTGCCGGCAAGGCGATTACTGTTTCATCACGACGCGGGTGACGCCGTTGAGGAATGGGCCCGCCAACGTTCGTAACCCCAAAGCAGCAGCATCGCCATGAAAGTTACCAGCGTGATCGATAGGCCGATCAGGAAATGCTGGCTTCGATAAACCAGTTCGAGGCGCTGTTTGCCGGCGGGTAATTGTACTGCGATCAGGCCGTTATTTGCGGCGAGTGTGCCCGCTCCTTGCGCCACGCGCCAGCCCGGTTCGTAATTCTGATTGACCACCATCATCGTTGGCGCCGGCGCGTCAATGTCGAAGCTCAGGGCGTTGGGGGTCCATCGCTCAAGCGTCACCGTGCCGGCGCCGAGCAGGTACTGCTCTCCCTGATAATCCGGCTGATCGAAGCCGAGAGGGTAGCGGGGCGGCCGAACCGGTTCATAGCACGAAAGCACCCCTATATTCGCTTTCGCAGCCATGAACATGTGGTGATGAAGGTACTGATTGCGCCACTGGTGGAAAACGGGCGATGGCGACAGCGCAGCATCGTGGCCCTTGACTACATAATGGAGGTAGCGCGTGCTGACGGACCAGCAGTCTATCAGCGCCAGTCCGATCAGCAACACGGCAATTCTTGCTCCCCACGGTTTTGCCATCGCGCGGATCGCATCGGTCCCGAAGCCGGCCAGCACTCCGACTACCAGCGTGAATGGCAGGAGCAAGCGCACCGGCACGCGCGTGGAGGCGAAGAAAGGCAGTTTGTGTATCAGGACCCACGGGGAGTACGGCCCAAAGCCCCCTGCCACCAGGAGCAGCAGCGCGAAAGCCAAAATTGCCCAGATTAAAGCGCGGCGAAACTGCAGGACGATCCCCAGCAGTGCTAAACCCGCGAACAACACTCCAATGTAGGCGTCATATATATGATTGCCGAATCTCGTGGGGCTCTGAACGCGCGAGAAAAGCTCGAACCAAAGTAACGGCAGATGATTGACCTGGTTCGGAGGCCACAGCCGCGCGTAAACCCCGGTGAACGCGAGCCCGGGGAGGAGCTTGATCGCCCCAAAACCAACCGTGAATGCACCCATGACGGCCAGCACCATCAAGGGGAAGAAGCTCCGCCGCTGCAGCGCGATCATTGGCGCAAGCAACGCGAGGAGCAACGCCGTATGCAAGAGTGCGTATACGCCACCCTCCGTTAACATCAAGGCCATCACCAGACCGCCGAGCGCGGCAGGCGTCAGCCGACGGCGCTCCAGGCCAAGGCACAGCAACGCAGCCGCCCATGGAAGGTAAGCGTATGGCATGAAGACGTAGTGTCCTATTTCGGTGTGGAGGTAGTACCACGAGCTGCCGGCAAAGAGACCCGCACAAGCGACCGCCCCGAGCCTGGAGATCCCCAGCACGCGAGCGAGAAAATAGGCGCCGCCGAACGCTATCGCAATATGGCTGACGAACTCGAGACGCAGTCCGATCACCGGTCCAAACAGCAGATGAAGGAGCAGGAATGGCGTGAGCACGGATGATTGAGGGTTACCGAATAGCGGCATCCCGCCGCACCTGTACGGATCCCAAAACGGAAATTGATGAAAATGGGTTATGGTGTGGAAAGAGATCCAATGAAGTGACAGACCGTAATCCCAATCGCTATAGCTGAATTTGGGAACATCTCCCCGGGTGAGATGACGCAGGATTGGATAGCCAAAGCAGAGCGCGAACGCGATCGAGCCAAGCGCCACCCATACGGCTTCGGTTTTGATCGGAGAGGCGTTTTTCATGCGGCGGCGCCAGAACCCAGGCGGCGTTTGTACAAACCAAAGCGCGAGCATCGCGCGGACGCGGCCCGTGCAAAGGGTTATCGGGCTAATTTTCATCGTGTTTCAGCATCCGGATGGTCACCATGTCAATCAATCGAAGAAGGGTAAGACGACTACTGCTCCATCACGACGCGGGTGACGCCGTTGAGGAACGGATCGAATCGCCGGGCGAGGAAGCCGGCGAGGAAAAGTTTCGCAAATGCGATCATCGGCGCGCTAACGACGATACGGCCAAGCAGCGAATTCGACATCACGAAGCGCGGTCCGAGCTGCTGCATGTCCTGTATCGTCACGACCTCGGGCCATCGCTCGGCCTGAATATTGCGCGCCGCAAAATCGAGCATGGCCTCGTCGGCATGCATCACGAGCGCGCGACCTAGATGGTTGGCCGCGACGACCGCATCGCGCAGCGCGACGTTGATTCCTTGCGCTGCGACCGGCGACATCGGATGCGCAGCGTCGCCTATCAGGAGCAACCCGGGGACGGTCCACTCGCGCAGCCGGTCGCAGATGACGTCGAGCAAGAACGGATGCGCCGGGCCGGTCTTATTCGCGGCGAGAAAATTCCTCAGATCGGATGACACGTGCGGCGCGAGCGCGCCGATCCATCCTTCGGCGCCAAGCTTTTTGATGTCGCCGAAGGCCCCTTTGTCGATGACCCATCCGATCTGCATGTGCCCTTCGGGAGAAGGATAGATGATGAGCAGGCGCCCGTTTCCGATGTAGCCGCGCGCGGTGCGGCCGTCGAGAAAATGGCCGGGGACGCGGCCCCATACGACATCGAAGGCCTGCATGATGCGGTCCTGGGGGAGGGCGGCGCGTTTTCGAATCGCAGATGCGCGCCCGTCGCATGCGATCACGAAGTCGGCGCGATAATCGCGCGGACCCTCGAGGGTGTCGGCATGAACGCCGGCCACGCGGTCTTTTTCATAGATCAGATCGCGCACGGTTACGCCGCGTTCGAGCTTGAAGCCGGGGAATTTCGCTTTCGTTGCCTCGGCAACAATCATCTCAAGCATCGCAGGCTGCGGCACAATCCGCGGCGGCGTCTCGAAGCCGTCAACCGGAATGGCAACTATTCGCCGTTCGCCGCGAAAGATCTCGACGGTTCGAATCGATAGATTCGGCAAAGCGCCGAGCGGTTGACGAAGTCCGGCTTCGTGGAGCGCCGCGATTCCCGACGGCATCAGGACCTCACCGCGAAACTCGCGCGAAAAATCAGTCTGTCGTTCGAGCAGCGTCACCGGGACGCCGCGGCGCGCGAGCAGGTAGGCGAGCAGGGCGCCCGCCGGTCCGGCACCAACGACGATTGCATTGAGCATCTGGAGTTCCCCGTTGCTTCGGTTTCAGCCTGTGGAGAAGTGCCGCGGCAGCGCGCGCGAGTGTCTCAGACTTCGCGGGAGATTTGGTCGTCGATCAACGTTGCCAAGCCGTCGCGGTAGGGCGACGGTTCGAGCAGGCCTACGATCGACCGCGCGATTGCGACTTGCTGTGCGGCAAGACGGCGTGCGGTGGTGATGATTTCAGGATCTCGCAGCAGGTCGAGCGCGCGCTCGAGCACCGCGCCCTTCATCCTGGTTCCGTTCTGGAACAACGCGCGCAGCTCGGCGCTGCGCTCGACACCGAGCACGACCGGCAGCGACAGAATGCCGGCGCGCAAATCGGAGCCGACAGGTTTGCCGATTTTTTCTTCCGGCCCCAGGATATCGAGCAGATCATCGACCATCTGGAATGCCAGGCCCATCGCGGTTCCGAGCTTCGCCATCGCATCGATCGTCCGCGACGACACGCCTGCGAGGTCCGCCGCAACCTTGCCGCCGGCGTGGAACAGTGACGCGGTCTTGCGATCGATGACCGCGATATAGTCGGCCAGAGTCGCGGCCGTATTGTGACGGAATCTGCCCTCCATCACTTCGCCTTCGGTCAGATGGATGCACGCCTGCGCCGCGGTGTGTACGAGATGTTCTTCGAAGCGGCCGCATACTTCGAACGCGCGGCAGAACAGATAGTCGCCCGCGATCAACGACGGGCCAAAGCCGTAGCGTGCGAACGCCGACGGCTTGCCGCGACGCAGCAGGCCGCGATCGATGATGTCGTCGTGGAGCAGTGTCGCGGAATGGATCAGTTCGAGCGCGATTGCAGCGTCGATCGCGTCCGCCACTTTCGCCTCAGTTCCGCCGCATGCGCGGTACACCAGCAGGATGAACGTCGGTCGCAGCCGCTTGCCGCCCGCGTCGACGAGGTAGTGGCAAACTTCCGCGATTGTCGATTCGTTGGAGTCGAGCAGGCGGGAGAGTTTCGCTTCGGCCGCTGTCAGGTCGGCTTCGACCAGGCGCGCGGGGCTCAAAGCCTCAGGCGTCGATGCGGCAGCGAGTTGAGTTGCCTTGGCTCTTTTCACTTTTCACTTTTCACTTTTCACTGTTCACTGGATGCAGTTAGCGGAATAAATCGGCTTCGGCGGGACGAATCAATACCTTCGCGCTGCCCTCGAACGGTTCATATTTGTACCCGCGCACGACGACCGCCGGAGTGGCGCCCGCTTTTTCCATCAGGAGGCCTGCGGCGGACGCGATCTCGTCGGCGATTGCGACCACGGTATGATGCAATTCGCGGCCGCCCAGGTCGGTGGTGCCGCGCAAGTCGAGGATTGGATTCATGCCGGCTATTCCGAGGCATACTTCGGTAAGGCCGTCGCGCCACGGACGGCCGAAGGTGTCGGTAACCAGCACCGCGACGGTAACGCCGGAGCGCCGGCGAATCTGGTCGCGAAGACGGCGCGCCGACGCGTCGGGATCGTCGGGCAACAGGATGGCGCGGCCGTCTTCAAGGCTGTTGGATTCATCGACGCCGGCATTGGCGCAGACCCATCCGGGTCCGGTCTCGACAATTAGTACACCGCGGTCGTTGCGGACGATTCTGCTGGTTTGGCGCAGCACGATTTCGACCGCGCGCGGATCTTTTTCCCACCGCTTCGCATAGCTTCGGGCGAATTCGGAGGGCTCGAAATCCTTCAAATCCACGACGCGACCCTCGGCTTTCGAGACTACCTTCTGGCATACGACGAGAATATCGCCGGGTTCGAGTCTGAAGCCGGTGTCGTCGAGTCCCCGGGCAATCAGCGCGGCAAGATCGTCGCCCGCCTTCACCATCGGGATTCCCTCGATCGCAGTGAGACTTATCGTGCGCATCGGCGGGACCAGCCTACTACACCTCAAGCGCTTGCAGAACCACTTCGGCCAAAGCGGCGGCGCGCTCGGGAGTGGCCATGATCGTGTCGGTTGCGAGCGCGCGCATCCCAAGCCGTTCGATCGACTCGAGGTAACGCCGATCGGCGTTGTCCAGCACGAACAGTCCGGCTATATCGCGATAGAGCCGCGCAACTCCAAGCGGCGAGGCTTCCATCCCAAGGCCGCGGAGCATTTTGTCAGCGGGACCTTTGATCGTTTTGCCGGCCACGATCGGACTTATGGCCGCGACGCGCGGTTTCACGCGGCGCAGCGCCGCGCGCACGCCCGTCAATTTCAGAATCGGGCCAAGCGAGACGAACGGATTCGACGGCGCCAGGATGACCGCGCCGGATTTGCCAATCGCCCGCAGGACCGCGGGATTGACGCGCGCGCGGCTGATTCCACGCAGCTCGATCTTTTCGACGGCGCCGCGTGCGCGCCCGCGCACGAAGTACTCCTGGAATGGGATGGCGCGGCGTCCGCGCAATTTCACGAAGGTCCGCACCCGGTCGTCGCTCATGGGCAAGATTCGCGACTTGACTCCGAATGCGTCGGCGATTTCCGCGGTGATTCGGCTGAGCGATATGCCCTGATGCATCCGCTCGGTGCGGTACAGATGCGTGGCGAGGTCGCGATCGCCCAGGCCGAACCACGGCTTGCCATAGAAACGCGCGAGCGCGCGGAGCACGTTGAACGATTCTCCGTCCAATCCCCAGCCTTGCGCACGACTGACGACGCCCGCGAGCGTGTAGGTGACGGTGTCGATATCAGGGGAGACGTGAAGCCCGTAAAAGGTTTCGTCGTCGCCGGTGTTAACGACGACGGTCAGCCTTTCGGGATCGATACGCCGAACCAGTCCCCGGATGAACTTAGCTGCACCCACTCCCCCCGCAAGCGTGGTGATCTGCCGGGACGGGAGAGGACGCGATTGGCCGCGCTCCATTGGGTGCCTTTCTTCCGTAGAGCTTCTTGTAGAGCGTGGTACGTTCGACCGCGACGCGGCCCATCTCGCGCGCTTTTTCCTCGAACAAATCGACCGGCACGAACTCACCCGAGTCGCCGCCGGCCAGGGCCGTGATCATTTCCTCCATCAGCGTGCCCGAAAAATCATTGCATCCGGCCTTGAGCGTGAGCGCCGCGAGATCGAGGCCGCACTTGACCCACGAGGTCTGGATATTGTCGATTTGCCCGCGCAGGAACAGGCGCGAGAACGCGTACATCTGGAAATCCAGTTGACCGCGATCCACGGGCGAGACCAGGCCCTTGCGGTAAAGCATCGTGTTCTGATGGATGAATCTGAGCGGCACGAACTCGGTGAAGCCGTGCGTCTGCTTCTGGATCGTGCGGATCAAGTCGAGATGATTCACCACATGGTGGGGAGTCTCGACGTGACCGTACATGACGGTTGACGTGGTTGGCACGCCGACCGCATGAGCGGTGGTGATTATCTCGACCCACGCGGAAACATCGACCTTCTTATGACTGAGGATCTCGCGCACGCCGTCGTCGAGGATTTCCGCGGCGGTGCCCGGGATCGAGCCCAGTCCGTGCTCCTTGAGCATCGTGATGTATTCCGGATAGTCCATCCGCACGCGTCTGGCGCCGTACATTATCTCCATCGGCGAGAAGGCGTGGATGTGTATCTCGGGAAATGCGCCCTTCATCGTATCGAGCAGGTCGCGATACTTGAACGGCGGCATGTCGGGGTTGATGCCGCCCTGCATGCAGATCTCGGTCGCTCCACGCGCGACTGCGTCGGCCACTTTGCGCACGATCGTTTGGTCGGAATGATCGTAGGCGTCGGCCTCCCAGCGTTGACGCTTGAAGCCGCAGAACTGGCATCCCACGAAACAGACATTGGTGAAGTTGATGTTGCGATTGACGATGTAGGTGACTTCGTTGCCGACGTCCTCGGCGCGTGCGATGTCGGCGCATCTGATGGTCGCGCGCAAGTCGTCGCCCTCCGCGGTGTATAGCAGCAGGCCTTCTTCGGGCGTCAGTTCTCTTTTCAGGAGAGCGTGTTCGAGCGCGGTGCGCACGGCGGGGGACGCCTTGCCAAGCAAAGCGTCAACGGGAGTCGCTTCGATTTCGTCAACGTAATCTCGCCAGTACTCCAGATTCATTGTTGGCCTCCGACGGATCGATCCCATATCGCGCGCACTTTAGTCGCGACCGCCGGGTCGAGCCACTCATCATTGATGTATTCGGGATAAATTGCGAGCCTTTCATCGAGCCTGAATCCAGCTCGCGCGCATCGCTCGGCGAGCCTTTCGATGTGCGGCCACGGCGCCTCGGGGTTCACGTAGTCCTTGCTGAGCGGCGAAATTCCGCCCCAGTCGTTGATTCCGGCGCTCAGGAACAACTCGATCTGACGCGGCGACAAGTTAGGCGGCGCCTGTACGTTCATCGCCGGCCCGAGCACCAGGCGCGCGGTCGCGATCGCCCGCGCCATGTCGTATGCGTCAGGCTCCGGCGCATCGGCCATCGCAATTTCAGGCTTGGCGCGAAAATTCTGGATGATCACTTCCTGGATATGGCCGTGACGCTCATGGGTGTCGCGAATCGCTGTCAGGCTCAGCGCGCGTTCGGCCGGAGTCTCGCCGATCCCGAGCAGGATTCCGGTCGTGAACGGAATTCGGATCGCGCCTGCCTCATCTATCATCTTAATCCGCAGCGCAGGATCCTTGTCCGGCGCGGCCTGATGCACTGCGCCGCGCGCGCGCAGTCCCGGCGAGATATTTTCGAGCATCAGACCCATGCTCGCGTTGAGCGGACGCAGCGCGCGCATTTCATCGGACGTCATCAGGCCGGCGTTGGTATGCGGCAGCAGTCCCTCAGCCAGCGCGATTTCGCAGGCGCGGCCGACGTATTCGATCGTGGTGCGGACGCCCAGCCGCGCCAGCGTCTCGCGATATTCCTTGAATGCGACCTCGGGCTTGTCGCCCAGGCACATCAGCGCCTCTTTGCATCCGAGTTCGGCGCCACGCCGCGACCAATCGGCAATCTCGTCAGGCATCATCGTCCACGCGCCCGGGTCGCCGGGGTCTTTGCGGAACGTGCAATAGGTGCATCGGTCGCGGCAGAGATTGGTGACGGGCAGAAAGACTTTGCGCGAGTAGGTTACGTCGCGGCCCTTGCCACGATCGCGGAGTTCAGCCGCCGCGGAGAGCATGGCGTCGAGGCCGCCATCGGGACATTCGATAAGCGCGATCGCGTCGGCATCGCTTAAGCGCGCGCCCGCGAGCGCTCGATCGAGGATATCGCGGATCGGCGCGCGTTCCCGCGGCGCGGAAGCGAGCGATGAATGCATCGACGGCATCAATCGCGTTTATAAGCGATCAGTTACGGTGAGGCAACCTAGTTGCAAAACAAAACTGCGCCGCTCGCGATCTGGGCGCGCCGATTTACGCTCAAGCCGGATGCGCACCCTGTTGCGAGCGCACCTGGCGCAGCATGTTCGCGATCTGGCCGCTCAGATCGCCGACCGTTCGGCTAAGCGCAGCCGCCGCATCCGTGGTATCGCCGGGCTTGGAGGGCTGCGTCAGATTGGACTCCGCAGTATACAGGATGTTCTTGCCGGTGGAGTCGAGAATCGTCCATTTCGCCGATAGTTGCGCGTTGCCCTGGCCGTCGGTCTCGAAGCGATAGACGTCAATCTGGACCTGAAAATCGATATGCGTGGTGTTGTACCACGGGAAGATAATCACGCGCCGCGTCCCGGCTTGCGCGGCGAGGTCGCGCGCCATCACGTTCGTGAAACCGTTCTGCAGCGATTCGCCCCATCGCGCGTCCTTTGAGAGCTCGAGACGATTGGGGGCAGCCCGCGTCACTACTTCCTGGCGATCGAGGTACGGAGGCAGTTTGATCGGCCCAAGTCCGATCGCGAAATCGCCGCCCACGCCCTGCGCAGCCGCCGGCGCCGCAGTGCCCGCCGTGGGTGTGAGGAGATAAAACTTCGTGATATCCGGCTGTGGGGCGAGAATCGTTTTGGCGACATCGGAACATCCTGCCAGCGCCATCGCGATCGCGCCGACCGCACAAGTCTTCACAAGCTGTCTGGTCGAGGTCATCGTTAATCCTGGCTGATGTCGCGCCCGCGAATGATTGCACTCGGGTTACGTTGCAGGTAGTCGGCCAGCTCCTTGATCGAGTGCGCGGCGGCGGAGACGTCCTGCAGCGTCTGCAGCACCTGGTAGTTGACGGGAGAGTTCGGCTCGATCGCCGTTTGGACGGCGCCGAACGTCAGCCGGGCCTGCTTCGCTGCGGCGTCTGCGGAAACCGAGGTCTTCTGCAAAGAGTCCGACAGGGGAGGTACCTGGCTGTTCATCGTGCTGAGAGTCTGCTGTGCGCCAGCCAGCGTTCGTTCCAGTTGCCGGCGTGTTTTTTCGGAATTGGCCACCGCTTCCCTGAGCCCAGGCGAGCTGGTGAGTTGCCTGATGGAATTCACCATATCGGTCATCTGCTGGAAAACGGCGCCGAAGTCCACCTTGTCGAGTTTTTCGAAAATTCGGACCGCCACCGCCTGGGCTTGTTCGAGGGTAGTTGGAATTGCGGGAATTTCCTGCAGCGGAGAACCCGGCGGCGCGACCATTTGAATCGGCATATTCGGCTCGATGTCCAGCGCCACGTATAGCAGGCCGGTCACGAAGCTGTCCGAGCCCAGTTGCGCGCGCAGCCCTTCCCGGATCAGGTTGGGAATTGTATGCGGGTCGCTCAAGTCCATGGTGGTGCCGCCGTGAGAAAGAATCTTTTCCTGATCGAGCTCGATGATTACCGGGATGCGCACCTGGGCCCTCAACTTGCCGGTGTCGCGGCTCACCTCCTGCTCCAGGCGCAATCGAATCTGTTTGACCTGGCCTATCTCGACGCCCTTGAACTTGACCAGCGCGCCGACCCTCAGGCCGTTGATACCGCCGCCGCCGCCGCCGAAGTAGATGACAAATTGGTGGGTGGTGCGGAACAGGTTTCCCGATCCGAAGGCCACAACCGCCGCCAGGATCAGGCCCAGTCCGCCCAAAACGAACGCACCCACGGTGGCCGGATTGATTCGTTTACCCATGATTCCTCGCTGATTTGTCCGCGTCTTTTCCTCCGCGGGTGAGGAAGGTTTTCACGCGCTGATCGGTGCAATGCGCCAGCAGGTCCTTGGGGTCGCCGTGTGCGATCATGGCCCTGCTCTCCGCGTCGAGAAAGACGCTGTTGTTGCCGATCGCAAAAATGCTGGCCAGCTCGTGACTCACGACGACGATCGTCGCGCCGAGGTTGTCGCGCAGTTCCAGGATTAAGTCGTCGAGCAGGCGCGAACTTATCGGATCGAGGCCGGACGACGGCTCGTCAAAGAAAAGTATTTCCGGGTCCAGCGCGATCGCACGCGCAAGTCCCGCCCGCTTTTTCATCCCGCCGCTGATCTGACTGGGATAGTAGTCCTCGAAGCCCTTGAGCCCGACCAGCGCCAGCTTCAGCGCAGCAACTTCCCGAATTTCCGCGTCCGACAGATCGGTAAATTCGCCGAGCGGCAGTCCCACGTTTTCCGCCAGCGTCATCGAGTTCCATAGCGCGCCGCTCTGGTAGAGAACGCCGAAGTACCGCAGCATCGCCTCGCGCTCGAGCGGCTCGCCTCTGGTGAAGTTGAAATCGCCGTACCAAACCTCGCCCTCAGCGGGCACGATCAGCCCGAGCAGGTGGCGGAGCAGGGTACTTTTGCCGCTGCCGCTGCCGCCCATTATTATGAAGATGTCGCCGTGATTCACGGTGAAGTTTATATCTTTCATCAACACGAAGGTTCCGTACGCCATGGTGAGATTCTTGACCGTGATGGGCGGAGGACCCTCCTTGGGAAACTTCACCCTGGAGAGGCGTTTGCCGTCCGAAGACTTGATTGATGAGGGGGTGGTGGCCATATCAGCGCGCCGGGCTGTGCAGGTTGATTCTCACTTCCAGCTAAAGTCCGAGGAGATTGAAGATGAAGGCGAACATTCCGCACGCGACGATTACATAGACGATTCCCGTAACCACCGCCGAAGTCGCCGCGTCACCGACCGCCGACGAGCTGTCGCCGCACTGGAACCCGCGCAGGCATCCGGCGACCCCGATAATTACGCCGTAAACAGCGGCCTTGAATACGCCGCCCAAGATTTCGGTGAGTGTGACCGCGTTTGCCGTTTCGCGAATGTACGTGCCGACCGAGATATGCAGCATCGTCGCGCCGACGAACGCTCCGCCTGCTACACCGAGGCAATCGGCGTACACGCATAGCAGCGGGATCATCAGGAACAGGGCCAGCACGCGCGGCAAGACCAGGAATTCGAGCGGCGAGATTCCCATCGTGGTCAGCGCGTCGATTTCCTGCGTCACTTTCATCGAGCCGAGCTGCGCGGCAAACGCGGCTCCGGTGCGGCCGGCCATGATGATCGCGGTCATCATCGCGCCCATGTCGCGGCTCATCGCAATTCCGACCAGGTCGGCGACGTATATTGCCGCGCCGAATTGTTGCAGCTGAACCGCGCCCATGAACGCGAGAATCACCCCGACCAGGAAACTGACCAGCGTGATGATGCCGAACGCGCTGGCGCCGCAATCCTGGATCGCGATCATCAGGTCAACCCTTCGAAAACGCGCCTTGCCAACGCACAGCATGGCGAACGCGATCGCAACTTCGCCGAGGAAGCGCAAAAATTCTTGCAGCCCGCGCGCATACAAAATCGTCGCCTGGCCAAGCTCTTCGATGAACGTGGCATGCGACGCCTCGTGGCGCGCGCCGAGTTTTTCCGGCACCGCTTCCGCCAGCTGGATCAAGCCCCGCACGCCCTCGGGAAGCGGGCTCCAATCCGCGGGCAAGTTGCGCTTATGGCAGATCTCGCTGACGCCCATGAGGAACGTGAGCAGGCCGCTGTCCCAGTCGCCAAGCCCGGCAGCGTCAAAGGTCAGCCTGACGGGCTTCGGCGCGGTGTCGAGTTGTTTCAGTACAAGGTCAGGCTCAGGCAGGCCACGGCGAAGATGCCAATCGCCGGCGAGCCGGACGACCAGCGTAGAGTTATCGGAGCGCGCAAATGAAAGTTCGCCCGACGGTTGGGATTGTTTGAGCGCCTGCATCCGTGCGGCTCAATAGAGCACGCCGATAAACGGTAGCACAATTATTTGCCTTTCGGTGGCTTACGGGGTTTGTTGGCAGGCCAACAACGGACGCGTCAGGTATGATATTTCCAGTTCGAGTTCAATCGTTGCAAATGAGATTGATGAAAAAATGAAGGCGATGGTGGTCGAAAAGCCCGCGCCGATCGAATCGGATCCGCTCCACGCCATCGACACGGCCGTGCCCGAGCCGGGGCCGGGCGAAATTCTCGTGCGAGTACGCACTTGCGGCGTATGCCGGACCGATCTTCACGTCGCCGAAGGCGACCTGCCGCCGCGCCATCCGCGAATCATCCCCGGCCATGAAGTGGTGGGCGTCGTGGACAAGCGCGGGGCCGGCGCCGTTCGTTTCAAGCAGGGCGATCGAGTCGGGATCGCATGGCTTCGCGAGACCTGCGGCGGTTGCATCTATTGCCGCCGCGGGCGCGAAAATCTCTGCCCGAACGCGCGCTTCACCGGCTACGACCACGACGGCGGTTACTGCGAGTGGGCCGCCGTGCGTGAGGATTTCGCTTACGCGATCCCCGATTCGCTTGGCGATGAGGAAGCGGCGCCCCTGTTGTGCGCCGGAATAATAGGATTTCGCGCAATCAAGCGTGCCGAGGTCAAGCCGGGTGCGACGGTCGGCCTCTACGGCTTCGGCGGCTCGGCTCATCTTGCGATTCAGGTGATCCGCCACTGGGGATGCCGCGTGTTTGTCATGAGCCGGGGCGGACCGCATCGCGACCTGGCGAAAGATCTTGGCGCCGAATGGATCGGCAACGCAGAGGATCCGCCGCCCGCGCTGCTGGATGCGGCAATTCTGTTTGCTCCGGCGGGAAATCTCGTGTTGCCGGCTCTGAAAGCGCTCGATCGCGGAGGCATCCTGGCGGTCGCGGGAATTTACCTAAGTCCAATTCCGGCGCTGGACTACGAAAAGCATCTCTTCTATGAAAAAGAACTTCGCAGTGTGACGGCTAACACACGCGCCGACGGCGAAGAGTTCCTGAAGCTTGCGGGCGAGATACCGATTCGCACGAGTACCGTGGCCTTCGGGCTGGCCGAGGCGAATATGGCGCTCAAGATGCTCAAACACGACGAGATCAAAGGCGCCGGCGTGCTGCGAATTTCGTGAGATGCCATGGCAGTGCAAGTTTTCCTTCACTCAGAACGGCCGTCTCATTAGGGTTCGTTGACGTGGCGACGCGATGCTTGCTACCCTTCAACCGTAGCAATCTAACGTAGACATCCATCGCCAGAGGCATCAATGGCTTTAATTAAGAGCGGGCTCGAGTCGTCCAAGGGCGACGAGAATATGCTGGGCGACACCGCGGTCCTGACCCGGCTGGACAAGGCTCTTGGTTGGGCGCGAAAGTTTTCGATTTTTCCGTATCCGTTCGCGACCGCCTGCTGCGCGATGGAATATATGTCGCTCTCGATGACTCCCTACGACATCGACCGCTTCGGCGCGCTGCTGCCGCGCTTCACTCCGCGCCAGGCGGATCTGCTGATGGTGATCGGCACCGTAACGGTCCGGCAGGGGCCGATTTTGCGCCGCGTTTACGATCAGATGGCGGAGCCTAAGTGGGTGATGGCGTTTGGCGCATGCGCCTCGACCGGCGGCTTCTACGACAATTACGCGACCTTGCCCGGCATCGACACAATTGTCCCGGTTGACGTGTATGTTCCTGGATGTCCTCCGCGGCCGGAAGGCGTGCTCGACGCACTGATGGCGCTACAGCGGAAAATCCAGGGCCAGAAGCAGAAACTGATGGCGCTCAGCGGCAAGCATCAAACCGCCTGACCGGATTCACATGGAACGGATACTGACTCGCTGGCTGGATATCCCTGATCTTCGCAAGCTCGACGTGTACGTCGGCAACGGCGGATACAAGGCGCTGCGCAAGGCGCTGTTCGACATGAAGCCCGAGGAGATTATCAACGAGGTCAAGAACTCGAACCTGCGCGGGCGCGGCGGCGCGGCGTTTCCAACCGGCGTGAAGTGGAGCTTCATTCCGAAAGATTCCAAGAAGCCGGTCTATCTATGTTGCAACGCCGACGAGAGCGAGCCCGGCACGTTCGCCAATCGCTACGAACTCGAGTTAGATCCGCACGGCATCATCGAGGGCATCGCGATCACGTGTCGCGCGGTCGGCGCGCATATTGCCTACACTTACCTGCGCGGCGAGTTCACCGTGCAGAAGAGAATTCTTGACGCCGCAATCGCCGAGGCTTACGCCAGCAACTACCTGGGCAAGAACATCCTTGGCTCCGGCTTCGACCTCGACGTCTTCACGCATCGCGGCGCCGGCGCATACATCTGTGGCGAGGAAACCGGCCTGCTCGAATCGCTCGAAGGCAAGCGCGCGTATCCCCGCAACCGTCCGCCGTTTCCCGCCATCCAGGGCGCGTTCGGATGCCCGACCGTCGTCAACAATGTCGAGACGCTCGCGAACGTCCCGCACATCATCAATCGCGGCGCCGACTGGTACAAATCGATCGGTCCCGAAAAAAGTCCCGGTCCCAAAATTTTCTGCCTCTCCGGTCACGTCAACAAACCGGGATTGTACGAATTGCCGATGGGCTTTCCGCTCAAGGATCTGATCTACGATGTCGGCGGTGGAATCCTCGACGGCAAGGCGCTCAAGGGCGTCATTCCCGGCGGCTCGTCGTTTCCCATCTTCACCGCCGAAGAGGCCGTCAAAGTCAACATGGATTTCGAATCCGTGCGCGCTGCCGGTTCGCTGATGGGGACTGCGGGCGTGATGGTGATGCACGAAGACACCTGCATGGTCGATGCGCTCAAAACGATCGCGCATTTCTACCATCACGAGTCATGCGGACAGTGTACGCCGTGCCGCGAAGGATGCGGCTGGATCGAAAAATTGGTCACCGAAATCGAAGCGGGGCGCGGCAAGATGGAAGATCTCAAGGTCCTCATCGATGCCGCCTCCAACATGGAAGGCAACACCATTTGCGTGCTCGCCGACAGCCTCTCGATGCCGGTGAAGAGCTTCGTGCCCAAGTATCGCGACGAATTCGAGGCGCACATCAAGCTCGGGCGATGCCCGTTCAAAGATCGTGACGGCAAGGCGGGCGGCCTCAGCGCCGCGGCCGGCCACTGAGATTTTCAGATGCCCAAGCTCACCATTGACGGCAAGGAAGTTGACGCCGGCGCCAACCTGAATCTCATCCAGGCGGCCGAACTCGTCGGCATCGAGATTCCGCAATATTGCTACCATCCCGGCTTGACGATCGTCGGCAACTGCCGGATGTGCCTGGTCGAAGTCGAAAAGGCGCCCAAGCTCCAAATCGCCTGCAACACGCGCGTCGCCGAGGGGATGGTCGTCCATACCAAAAGCGACAAGGCCAGGACCGCGCAGAAGGCGGTGCTCGAGTTTCTGCTGATCAACCATCCGATCGATTGTCCCGTTTGCGATCAGGCCGGCGAGTGCAAGCTGCAAGACTACTACATGGACTACGATCAGCAGCCGTCGCGCTTTCCGTTGCCCGAGAAAAATCACAAGGGCAAGGCGATCGACATCGGCTCGGGCGTGATGCTCGATCAGGAGCGATGCATCCTGTGTGCGCGATGCACCCGGTTCTTCGATGAAGTGACGAAGACCTCCGAACTGGCGATTTTCGAGCGCGGCGACCATAACCGCATCGACATCAATCCGGGCCAGCCGGTCAACAACAAGTACGCGGGCAACGTCGTGGACATCTGCCCGGTCGGCGCACTCACCGAAAAGGAATTCCGCTTCCGGATGCGCGTGTGGTACCTGCATCGCACCGCGTCGGTGTGCGGCGGATGCGAGCGTGGATGCGCGATCGACATCCACCACCATCGCGGACGAATCTACCGCTTCAAGCCGCGCTTCAACCCCGGCGTCAACAGCTATTGGATGTGCGACGAGGGCCGTCACAGTTTCCCCGCGCTGCAGAACGAGACGCGCCTCACGTCGCCGCTCGTGCAGTCCAAGGACCAGCTGGTAACCGAGCCCTGGGGCGAAGGTATCAGGCGCGCAGCGTCGATCATCGCGGATTACAGGCGCCGGTACGGCCCCAATTCGATCGCGGCGGTCGTCGATGCGCAGTCCACCAACGAAGAAGCGTTCGCGCTGAAGCAGTTGATGAAGACCGCGATCGGATCGGATCGAATCGCGACGCTCAGTTGGTCGCCGCCGGGCGCCAGTGGCGATGACGACTTGCTGATCCGCGCGAACAAAAATCCCAACGCGCGCGGACTCGCGGCGCTGGCGATCCCGGCCGATGGACTCGACGGACTAGCAGCCGCCGTCGCGTCGGGCGAACTCAAGATGCTGATCGCGATGCGCGCCGACCTGGTTCGCGCATTGGGCGAAGAAGAGTTCGTCAGGCGCTTCGGTGCGCTCGACTACATGCTGGTGCTATCGAGCGACGCCAACGAGACCTGCCAGATGGCCAACCAGGTCTGGCCGATCGCGGCGTATCCCGAAATCGACGGCAGCTTTACGAACTTCAAGGGCCGTGTGCAGCGGATCAACGCGGCGTTCCCGCCGCCCGGAGCCGCGATCGCCGCCATCGAGGCGATCGCGAGGCTCGGTCATGCGCTCGACGGCGTCGATCGTCCGAGCTCGGCGGACGCGGTGTTTGCGTCGATGACTGCCGCGGAGCCTGCCTTCAAGGGCCTCAGCCTCGCGACCCTTGGCGAGCACGGCGCCGACTTGGCAAGCTGAATTCCTCTTAGCCGTGGCAGTTGGAGCGAAAGCTCGCCGCCAATGATGCCGTTGCGCTAATCCTTGGACGGCTGGAACACTATCTCGAGACCATCCATGTAGTTGAGCAGCTGACGCGCGAGCGTCGCCACTGCGCCATCGTCGCGCATCGCGGCGGCATGCTCGAGCGAGCGGCCCATCTCCGTCATCGTTTCGAATCCGTAGCTGCCGCCTTCGCCCTTGATCCGATGCGCGATGCGGCTGATCTCCGCGTAGTCGCGGCGCGCAATCGCGTCGAAAATCGTTATGACATCGGCGCGCTTGTGCGTCAGGAACCCCGGGATCAGGTCGCTCAGATCCTCGTCCACTTCCACTATTACTCGGTCGGGCATGTTTCCTCCTTGAGATTGGCAAGGTCCGCCCGCTTGTCGTCCGACGGGTCCCCTTCTATCGCGTTGCGAATCGCATCGAGCAGCGTCGATTTCTTGACCGGCTTGGTTACGTGCGCGTCGCACCCCGCCGCCTTTGTGCGATGCACTGCTTCTTCCAGCGCCGACGCCGTCAGGGCCACGATGGGAGTGCGGTGGCGATGGTTGGCCCGCTCCCAGCCGCGAATGAAGGTGGTAGCTTCGTAGCCGTCAACGATCGGCATCTGGATGTCCATCAGCACCAGATCGAACTTCCCCGCGATGAATTTGTCGATCGCCTGCCGGCCATTTTCGGCGTCTTCGAGACGGTAGGGGGTTTTCTTCAGATACGCCCGGATCAAAGCGCGGTTATCGTGCGAATCGTCGGCCATGAGAATTTGCAGCGGCCGATCGAGCATTGGCGGAGAGGTTGATACCGGCGCGATTGCCGGCGCCGCGAACCGGTCGCCGCGCGATTCGAGGTGCGCTTCCTCGCACGCTCGCGCGACGGCTGCGAACAACTCAGCGCGCCGCACCGGTTTGACAATATAGTTGTTGACCCCGATCGCACGCAGGCGCACCAGCTTGCCGGTCAAGTCGTTGGTGGCGACCATCATCACGATCTGCGGCGGCGCGGGCGCGCCGGTCATGGGGTGTTTTGCGAGGTAGAATCCGCCCGGCACAGGCATCGTGCTGTCGAGCAGCATGATCTGGAAGCACGACCCGGGCGAAGCGCGGCTGCGAAGTTCGTCCAGCGCCTCGGTGCCCGACGACGCCTGGGTCAGATCCGCTCCTTGCGCTGTGAGCAGGTCGGAGAGAATCGATCGGCTGTCGGGGTTGTCATCGACCAGCAGAATTCTTACGCCGGCGAACGCCGGTTCCCGCGGCCCCGACGGCGCCGTCCTGGCGCTGGCCGTCCCGAATTGCGCGGTGAATGAAAACGCGCTGCCGATTCCAGGTTCGCTCGTTACCGCAACCTTGCCGTTCATCAGCGCGACCAGTCGCGAGACGATTGCCAATCCGAGACCACTGCCGCCGTATTTGCGCGAGGTCGAAGAGTCGGCCTGGCTGAATGCATGGAACAGCAGGTGGAGGCTGTCGGCGGGAATTCCGATTCCGGTATCGGTGACCGTGAACTTGAGCCCGCCGGCGGTGGTGGAGTCCGGGTCGGGCTCGACCGACACCAGCACCTGTCCGCGCTGGGTGAATTTGATCGCGTTGCCGACCAGGTTGATCAGGATCTGGCCGAGTCTCAATGGATCGCCGAGCGCGAGCTCGGGGACCTGCGGCGCAAAGCGGACCATCAGCTCGAGGCCTTTTTCATGGGCGCGAATCGCCAGCGTCTCGAGGACCTTCTCGGTCACGTCTTTGGGATCGAATTCGACCGCCTCGAGGCTGATCCGGCCGCTCTCGACCCTGGCTAGGTCAAGGATGCTGTTGATCAGTTCGAGCAGTGCGTGGCCATTGCTGATGACAGTGCTCAAATATCTTCGCTGCTCGTCGCCGAGCTCCGTTTCCATCAGCAGATCGGCCATCCCGAGGATCGAGTTCATCGGGGTGCGAATCTCGTGCGACATGCTCGAGAGGAACTCCGACTTGGCGCGCGATGAGGCCAGCGCCGCCTCGCGCGCTGCGACCAGTTCGCGCTGCGTCATCTTGAGGTCGGATATTTCGCGCGAAATAGTCAAGCAGCAGTGCTGTCCATGCAGCTCCAGATTCACCGCCGAAATGAGCATCGGCAACTCCGAACCGTCCTTGTGACGGATCGTCACCTCGAGGTTCCGGACTTCGTCGGTCCTAAAAAGTTGATCGGTGAAGGCAATCATTTCGTCCGGATGGATCCACTGGTTGAGTTCGGTGAAATGATGGCCGATGGTCTCTTCGCGCGAAAACCCGGTTGCCCGGGTGAACTCCTGGTTGACATCGATATATTTTCCATCGACTCCGGTCAGCGCCATGCTGTCCAGGTTCGCGTCGAAAAGTTTGCGTAAGGTCTCCTCGTTGGCGCTGAGCGCCTTTACCTGCCGTGACAATTTCTCGCGCGCCGCCATCAGGTCGCGCTCGTTGCGCTTGCGCTCGGTGATGTCGCGAATCATTTTGACCATGCAGTCTTCGCCATCGAGTTCGACACGCACGGCGGACAGCAGCGCCGGCATCAGACCGCCATCGGGCTTCAGGAAATCGACCTCCATGTTGCGCACGACGCCGTCGGCCATGATGCGATCGTGAAGCTCCTGACGCTGTTCGGCGTTGGCCCAGATCTGACGGCGGCCATTGCGGGAATCGTCGGGATTCTGGCGCAGGTCGCCGATCTGCTCGAACTGCTGGTTGAAATCGATGAAGCTGCCGTCCGACAGCCTGGTAACGACGATGATGTCCAGGGTGGCGTCGAAGATCTTGCGCAGTGCGGCGTGGCTGGCGCGCAGGCTGGTCTCGACGCGCTTTATCTCCGTGATGTCCCGGAGCATCGAAATCACGCACGGCTCACCATTGACTTCGACCACCGAGGCCGAGATCAGCTGCGTCTCGTCGACGGAGCCATCTTTGCGGCGCTGGGTTATTTCCATGTTCTTGACGCGCCCGGTTCGCCGAATGCTCTCGAGGAACTCCGCTATCTCTTCTTTGTGCCGCCACGCCCCAAGGGCGATCACGTTGGTCCCCATCACGTCGTCGCGGGTGTAACCGCCGACCCGGTAATTGTCGTTGACGGCAATGAAACGTCCGTCGGAAAGGCTGTTGATCGCGATGTTGTCCGGCGCCGCTTCGAATACCTTGCGCAGCATCGCCTCGCTTGCCTGCAGCTGCTCGTGATCGCGTTCCAGAGCGGATGCGGTTTGCGCGCGCAGGTCCATCTCGCGCCTGAGCAAACGATCGTTCTCGGCCAGGGCCGCCAATTGCTCGGCCAGTTTCCGGCGATAGCGGGTAGCAAGGACCGCACTCAGTTGGGATAAAAGCGCCGCGCTGAGCAGCATTATCCAGGCGATCGCGAGGCGCGAATTCGGATCCGCGGTTTGCATCGAGTACTCCAGCAACGCCAGCGCTCCGCTAACATTGAATGCCGCCTGCCAGCGCGGGTTCCATGGAACGAACACACCTGAGGCCAGGAAAGACAGCAGAATCGACGCGACCAGTACGTCGCCGTCGCTATTGATCGCTCCAATCCACGCCGTGATCGCCAGAATCGACGCGCAGATTGCCAGCGCGATCGCGCGCCAGTTCCGCATCGCACGCGGGGAGAGCGTTGCCATGATCGCGACCAGGCCCAGCGTAATGGTTGCGATATGAAGCGGAAGAGTCCGCGCGAAGGTCTGCGGATACTCCGCGCCGTCAAGCACCGTGTATCCGATCTGAAAAGCTATGATCGCCAATGAGCTCGCGCGCAATATCGACGACACCCACTCGAAATTGTCATCGTCGCCCATGACGAACGTCATCGCTTTGTCAGAGCCGCCCGCCGGGTCCCGTCGAATGCCGTCGGTTATGGGGGGAAATGCGTCACGCGTGGCCGACGCAGCCGTACCGTTGGCTAAGTGGCGCGGGTCAGCAATCCCTAAGCCGTCGACGGACGGATCGATCCGATGGTCCATACCTCAATAGCAAGTCCAATGCCCCGCGCGGAGCACGTCAACGACTTGCTATCGCAGCCTGACGTTGGCTTCAGTCGCTGAATTTTTACGCAGTCGCGGCGAGTGTCCCAAAATGCGTTGCTCGTGCCGAAATGCCATTAGTCGGCCGGCGCTGTCTCAAAATGCATGACTTGGCGTGTTGCTGAACCGGATGTAGCGCAGGTCCTGAGTCTGGCGATTTTTTATTCCGCCGCCGACGGAAAGCTCAAGGAAAATAGGTGTCGGCAACCTTACGGCCGGTGGGCGCTTCGACGGGCAAGGCGGCTCGCGCGAAAAGCGCCGCGGTCGCATCGCTATAGATCAATTGCCAGCGTCCGTCCTTCCTGACGACTTCGTAGCCCTTGGTGTGCGGGCCGATGAGCACGAAGTTGTGGGGAAACGCGTCGAGCACACCATCGGCGCCCTCCAGCCCGTAGAAAAAGACTGCGTACTGGCGGATCAGCCTGTCCGGGTAGACCAGCTCGCAGCGTCCATCGATAAAGACCCGGCTGTCATTACCCACGTGCCAGGCCAGATATTCGCCCCATTCGAACTGGTTAAGGATGTTGCCGTGAAGGCCATGCCGTTCCATGAATGCGACCGCACCGGTAGGCACGGGCTTCCAGGTTTTGAGTCGGTTGGAGAAAGTTCCACCCGCCAGCGCCACCAAGAGCGCCGAAATCGCCAGCAGCGCCGTCGTCGGTTCGTTACCGAGAGTCGGTTGCGGCGGGTCGGCATATTCCAAGCGGTCACCAACCTTGATTGCTGGTGTGGGTTCCAATGCCAAGGTGGCATGGCGCGCCAGCGGAATCGCGAGCGCGATCACCGCCAGCGCCACGTTACGTGAGGCATAGAGGGCGCTCCCGATGAAGATTGTCGCGACCGCGAGCAAGGCCGCGTCCCCGAGGTCGGGAGCCATCGCAACTGCCGCGATAAAACTGGCAAACAGCAGGAGCGGGGCAACATACTGAAGCAGCTCCGGCTTGGATTCGCGCCACATGGATAGCAGCGTTTCCGGCAACGGGACCCAGTCCGCGACTATCTGCCGAATCAGCGGATCGGAGACCGAATGCGCCACTCCCGTCCACAAGCCCGCTCCGAACGGATTGAGAATCGTCGCGCCCGCGCATCCAAGCGTGACCAATCCGAGCCTGCGCGCCGACGTCTTGCGGCCTGTGTCTCCACGGCCCTGGATAAACAAAACCGCAACCGCAATGATCATCGCGCCAAGTCCTATCGTGTAGCCGCCGTGAAGATTGGCCCATAGCGCGAACATCGGAATCAGCGGCCACAGTATTGCCCCGCCCCGGTAAACTTCGATCGCGATTAACGTCATCACCACGCTCAACATCATGAAGGTGAAGAGCTGAGGTCGAAATTGCATCTGAGTCGCCAGCGCAACGCCGGTAATAATCAGCGTCAGCCTTTGGATCCGGCTCGACGCGTGCGTCGCGGAGATCCCGATCGCCAATGCCAGTATCGTGATGCTCGCGCACAGCAGTTTCAGGAGCTTGGGGCCGAATACGCCGAGATGCGCGTAACTGACGGCCAGTGCCAACTGCGCCAGCCATTCGTGATTGTGCCATGGCATTCCCGCCGCAGTGTAGGAGTAGGTATCGAACCGTGGAATATGGCCGGTGCGGAGGATCGCCTGACCGGTCAGAATGTGCATCCACAGGTCCGGATCGGCGAAGTTGTCAGCTGTCGCGAGTGCGATCGAAAGCACCACCGTCCATCGCGACGCCGAAAGTAGCGAGTAGCGCGGCAGCTCAAACTCCTTGGGGTCGCGCGAGACTCCGCGGTCGCATCGCCGCTTGTCCGATCGCGATAAAGACAGCTGCAATCGCGCCACCGGCTATCATGTCAACTAAGTAATGATGCCCTGCGAATGGAATAGCTACTAGCATTAGTGCATTCAGAATTCCCACCGGCACGAAGCTTCGCAACGGTGGACGATGAACATACACCAGCAGAACAGCCATAACGGTATGGACTGATGGAAACGCTACGATCCCGGTCACGTCAGCCAGTGTGAATTTCGATAAAGTACCGTTGCGTATCGTCACCAGGACCGCCGACCACGCCGGCATAACGCCTTTCGTGTAAGGACCAAGGGCCGGAAAGGGACCTGACAGGGACACAGAAATCAGCACCGACAACATTCCTATCCACAGCAGCTCCCGATTTCGGTCGGTGCGGTTGATCAACGCAAAAAAGGCAATCGACGCGAAGATCTGGACCATCATACTGTTGTAGGCATGTCCAAATACGTATCGGACCGTCCAATTCGATGTGATCAAATCAAAGCCCGCGCTCCAGTTAAATCCAAGCGCCGCGTCCATCCGCGCAAACCGGAGATCCCACATCGGCATTCGAAGAGTCGCCACTACGTAACTATAAATGGCAAGCGCTACCGCGAACGCTATCCACAGCGCGCTATACTGCGCCGCCTCAGACACCGGCCGCGCGCGTCCTGTGTAATCGAAAAAGAAGCCCAACGCCGCGATCATCGCGACCCCCCGCACCGCCGGGCTGATTCCATCAATCTCGAACCCCGCGCGCCGGGCCCATACCCAGTCGATCGCGACAAGGATCAAGATCGCTGCCCACGCTCTTAGTATGTAGTCAGGGTCGTCGAGAAATTTCCTCAACGCGCGCGCGCTCGCGCCGGGCGGATTGTGCGGGGATTGCGGCGGCGCCTCTGAATATTCGGAAACCGGTGCTGGCGAATCAGTGTTCATCTTGTCCAATGAGTCCGTGCCTCAGCTCAAGTACTTCGCCACTGACAGTGCCAATGGGCCGACACCTACTATGCCAGAATCGTCCGGGCTAAAAAGCATGGACTTTGACCTCCGGCGATTTCGAAGGATACCAATTAGCTGCCGGATTGCATCGACGCAACAAACTCTGCTCGCGCACCCGCGCGCTTTCACCGTCCCCGTGGCGCCGGTAATCTAGTCGTCGGCAGGGTCTCAGTGAAAAAGTGAAAAAGTGAAAAAGTGAAAGCTCTCGTAATCGGCGGCGGCATAATCGGAAGCTCGGTGGCGTGGCGGCTCGCCTCCGGCGGCGTCCAGGTCTCCGTCTTCGAGCGCGGCCGTCTCGGCCTTGAAGCTTCGTGGGCGGCGGCTGGACTCATCAGCCCGCAGGCCGAGGCGTACGAACCCGGCGTGTTCTTCGATCTTGCTCTCGCAGGCAAGAAATCCTTCGACGCCATCGTCGAACGGCTCATCGCCGAGAGCGGCGTCGATCCCGAGTACGACCGTCACGGCGTGCTCTACGTCGCCTTCGACGACGCGGCGCGCGCGGAGCTGCAATCGCGGGCGCGATGGCAACGCGCGGCCGGTGGCGACGTCGAGGAATTATCCCCGCGCGAGGCGTTCAAGCTCGCGCCCGTGCTGTCGGAAAAAATCATCTTCGCGCTCCACATGCCGAACAATCGGCGCGTCGAGAATCGCAAACTCACCCTTGCCTATATCAACGCCGCCACGCACGCCGGCGCCGATTTCCGCGAAGGCGCCCGCGTCGATTCGATCGCCACTACCGCCGCGCGCGCCACCGGCCTTCGCCTCGCCGACGGATCGCTCGAGACCGGCGATGTCATCATCAACGCCGCCGGCTCATGGGCCGGCGACATCCGCGGCCTCGAAGACGATCGAATCCGCTTCTACCCGGTGCGCGGCCAGATTCTATGCTTCGACGCGCGGCCGGGCCTGGTGGTGCCTTCGCTGTTCTCGGGCGGCGCAATATTGGTGCCGCGGCGTGACGGGCGGCTGCTCGCCGGCTCGGTCTTCGAGGATGCGGGCTTCAACAAGTCCGTCACGCTCGATGGGATGGAACGGATTCTGCGCGCAGTGCGTGCGATGGTCCCTTCGATCGCTTCGATTCCCTTTCGCGAAGCATGGGCTGGACTTCGCCCCGCCACCGACGACTTGTTGCCGGTGCTCGGCCCATCGCCGACGGTCGCCGGCGTGTTCTACGCCGCCGGACATTTCCGCAGCGGCATTCTGCTCTCCGCGCTCACCGGCGAAGTGATCGCCGACCTGGTCAAGGGCCGGATGCCCGCCATTGATCTCGCGCCCTTTTCGCCCGCCCGCTTTCGCGACGGCGCCGCCCGCCCGGTCAAACTCGCCGACATGAGATGAGCGCCCCGATCATGCGCGATATGACCGCCCAACGACATCGATTGCTGGGAAATTGATCATACCTGCCGCTCGCTCAGAGTGAGGGCGCCTGGCTCAATCGCCGCTCGCCAGCTCGTGCAGCGCCCGCGCGCATTCCACAGGATGCGTGAACATCACTTCATGCCCGCTCTTCACGAACTTGAGCGTTGGATTCCTGAGCCGGCTGGAAAAGTGCGGATGCCAGTTGGGTGCGCCCGCGACCGGCGTCTGGTCGTCTTCGCAAATGATATAGCTGCTGGGAATTCCGGTGGCGAAGTAGGGCGCCATCGGCACTGGCGCGAGCAGCGGCGCCAGCGGCTGCGGGCCTAGCGCCGAAAAAACATATTCCTTCAAGGCCGGTGCCATGTCGTTGGTAAGCCCGTCGATAAATTCCGGGCCAATCATCTCGATTGTAATCGATCGCTCCGGCAACGAATCGATCGCCGCCGCCAGCGGCGACGCCGACGGATCCATGATTGGCTGCCCGTCGAGCGCCACCATCGCCGTGATCCACACCACGCGCTTGATCCGCCCGGGAATCTTGGCCGCGACGCCGGATATTGTGATCCCGCCGAGACTGTGTCCCGCCAGCACCACGTTTTTCAGATCGTGCCGCTCGATAAACTCCGCGACGCTGTTGACGTAGCTGTCGAGCGTCACCTTCGCGCGATCGGCGCGGTTCATGCCATGCCCCGGGAGATCGACTGCGTAGGCTCTGTCGCCCAACCGCTCGAGTTGATTGATCACCGCGGCCCAGCACCATCCGCCATGCCACGCGCCATGCACCAGTACAAACGTCTCCGCCATCTTCTCAACTCGATTGTTCACCTTCCATCGAGGGAAGGGGTTAGGGGTTAGGTTATTACGATGCCACCGGCGTGACGGCCTGTCCTTCCTTGAGCGTCGCCGGCGGTACCACTATCACCATCTCGCCGCCGCTCAATCCCTGCCTGACCTCGACGCCTTCCTGGAACTCGCGCCCGAGCACGACCGGCGTCAGATGCGCCGTGGCGCCGCGCACGACCCACACCGAACTGGCGCTGCCCTCAGTGACGATCGCCTTCTTCGGCACCAGCGCCATCGGCGCCGCCGCTGTCGCTGTCTGCGTCATAATCGATTGGAACGTAACCTTGGCGCTCATTTCCGGCTTGATAATCTTCAAATCAGGCTGAAGGATTCTGACTTCGACTTTCACGGTGCCCTTCTGGCGGTCGGCCTCCGGATAAATCTTCACGACCTGCGCCGCAAACGGATTGTCGGGGTACGCGTCCGGGATCACCGTCGCCGGCGTTCCCATCTTCACCTTCGCGATATCGCCTTCGTTGATATCGACTTCGCAGCGCAGATCGCTCAGGTCTGCAAGCTGCACGATATCGGTGGCGCCGCCGCCGGCCTGGATTTCGCCGCCGAAGTTAATCGTGTCGCCGAGTTCGCGATACTTCTGCAGCACCACGCCGTTGATTGGCGCCGTGATCACGGTCTGGCTCACGTTGAACCTTGCGAAATCGATCGCGCCGTCCGCCTTCTTGAGCTCCGCCTCCGCCACCGAGAGCTGATTCTCCGCGTCCTCGAGCGAGTCCTTCGATTGCACGCCTTGCTTGTAGAGTTCCCGCAGGCGCTGCGCGCGCGCCTTCCTCAGCACGACGTTGGCCGCCGCCAGATCGCGATCTGCGTAGGCCTGCTTCAGTTGCGCCTGGTAGTCGCGATCGTCGATCCGCGCCAGCAGGTCGCCGACCTTGACGCGCTGCCCTTCCTCGATCGGCTCGGCGACTATCTGGCCGAGAATCTTGGTGCCGATCACGATGTACTTGTGTTGCGTCACGATATAGCCGCTGCCGGTCAGCACGGTGCCGGCCTGTCCCGCCTGTTTCACCGTGACGATCGCGGTTTGCACTTCGGGCGGACGGCCAATCGTCCGCTGATAGACGAAAAATCCCGCCGCGCCGGCCACCGCGAGAATCGCGAGCACGATCGCAGCCGGGATGATTCTGCTCGGCTTCTTCGGCTCGGCCGCGCGCGCAATCCGCAGCGACTCGAGCTCGCGGATATTGGGTCCCCTGGGTGATTCGGTGGACAAGGTCAGATGCTCCTGAGCGCATCGACGATCGACATTTTCATCGCCTGTCGCGCCGGCAGCCAGCCGCCGACCACGCCCATCACGGCGGCGAAGATCAGCGCCTCGATCACTATTGCAAAAGTGACGTGGAAGCTGAACGCCAGGGTCGAGAACGTGACAAAGTTGCCAAACGTCGAAGTCAACCCGTTTATCGGCATCGCCAGCACGATGCCAATCGCGCCCGCCGTCACCGCCAGCACCAGAGACTCGAGCAGGAACGACGTCATCACCGCGATCGGCGCGAAGCCGAGCGCACGCAGCGTGCCGATTTCGGTGGTCCGCGACGAGACCGCCGCGTACATCGTGTTCATCGCGCCAAAGATTGCGCCGACCGCCATGATTACCGCGACGATCATCCCGAGCACCCGCATCTGGTTGGCGACCACCGCCTGGTCCTTGTAGTAGTCCGCCTCGGTCTCGGCCTGCAGATTGATTCGCGGATCGTCCGCCAGCCGCCGAATCAGCGCATCCGCGTCCGCCCCGGCCGCAAGTTTGAGGCGCACGTCGGCGTAATACGCGCCGCGCTGCGCGTCGTCCTGCACATTATGGATATCGCCCCACACCTCCGACTCGAACGAGCCGCCTTCGGCCGTCATTATCCCGACCACCTTCCAGTTGCCGCGCCCGAAGCGAAGGGTGGAACCGAGCGTCATGTTCTCGTAATGCCCCATCAGGCCCTTGCCGACGATCACTTCGTTGACCGACGGATTGAACATCCGGCCCTCGACGATCTTCACCTTGGGATGAACTTTGAGCGCGATCGGCAGAACTCCGCGCACCACGATATTGTCGCGCCCGCCGCCGGTGCGTTCCATCAGCGCCTGCACCGGCAGTTCCGGCGATGCGTCTGCCTCGCCGTCGGGCTCGCGCCGAATCTGCGGCAGGAACTTCATCGCGTCGAACTGATCGAGCTGGATGGCGGAATAGGTCTCGGTAGTCGCGCCTTTGCGCAGCACGATTACGTTGTCCGGGTCGCCGGTGTCGGAAATCGCCGAGTTGAGTCCCGCCACCAGCGCCATCACGATCACGAACACCGCCACCACCAGCGCAATTCCACCGCCCGTCATCGCGGTCGAGACGCGCCGCACCAGCAGCGAACGCACGTTGTACTTCAGCGGAATAGCCATCTCAGGCAACCGTCCTTAGCGCATCAACGATATTGCGCCGCGCCGCCGAGCGGGCCGGCACGAGTGCGCTGAACAGTCCTATTAGTGCGGCCACGACCAGGGTCTCGGCCAGAATCGCCGGCTGCATGCGGATCGTGCTGAGCGGGCCCGTGCCACTGCCGACCGAAAACACTTTCAGCACGATATACGCCGCGCCGCATCCGATAATCCCGCCGGCCAGGCCTATCAGGATCGACTCGGCCAGCAGCATCGACAAAATCGTGCGCGACGGAAACCCGATCGAGCGCATCACTGCAATCTCGCCGCGCCGCTCGCGAATCGACATCGCCGCCGTGTTGGCCGCCACCAGTCCTATCATCAGCACCACGATAAATCCCAGCACCTCCGCCATCCTGAAAAACGTGCGGTACTGGTCCAGGAAGCTGCCGATAAACGCCGCCTCCGACTCCGACGATGTCTCCGCCGACGAGTTGGCGAAGCCTTCATCGATCGCCGCTATTACCTGCGGCATATTCTCCGGCTTATCGACCTTGACCCAAATGAGATCGACCCAACCGGGCCGCCCGGCCGCCTCTTCCAGGTAGTCGCGCCGAAAGAGCAGGTAATTGGGCGGCGCCTTGCCGCCGGTCGTGCCCACAATATTCAGCGTCACGTTGAACGGGTAGAGCGTCCCGCGCAGCTGGATCTGCTGCCCGATGTGCAGATGGAAGCGCTTCATCGTGTCGGCGCCGACCAGGCACGCGGTGCGGATTTTCTTGAACTGCTCGAACTGCTCCTTGCTGATTCCATAGTCGGGCCACATCAGATCGACCTGCTCGGGATCGACCGCCAGGTTCGGAAACTGATCCGACACTTCATGGTACACGCCGCCGAACCAGCTCTCCGGCGCCACCACCTCGACGTGCGGTATCACCACGATTCGCTGCTTGTAGGCGATTGGAATCGCGTAGGCCAGCCCGGCCTTATTATGCGTCGCGATCCGGGTGGCCGACGCCGTGTCGCCGAGGATCTGGTTGGCCGCGGTCGGGATGCTGACCAGCGCCGAGAAGATGAACAGCGAGACCGCGATCGACAGCACGGTCAGAATAGTGCGGCGCTTGCTGCGCACCAGATTTTTTAACACCAGCCCCGTGTACTTCATGCTAACTCACGCGTTACGCATTCGCCGCCGCTTCCGGCGTCGCGCCGCGCTTGCCCGGCTCGACGCCCGCGAGCACGCCCTTGTCGAGCCGATAGACGGTATCGACGTAACGCTCGGCGCGGGGGTCGTGCGTGACCATCACGATCGTTTTCTGGAATTGGCGATTCATATCGACCAGCAAGCCCAGGATTTCCTCGGCCGACTTTGCGTCGAGGTCGCCGGTCGGCTCGTCGGCGACGATGATCGTGGGATCGGCGACGATCGCGCGCGCAATCGCGACGCGCTGCTCCTGCCCGCCCGACAACTGGCGCGGATAATGGTCCATCCTGTCGGCCAGTCCCACCACCCTGAGCGCCGTCTCGACATGCTCGCGCCGCTCGGCCTTGCTAAGATGCGTCAGCAGTAGCGGCAATTCGACGTTCTCGAACGCCGTCAGCACCGGAATCAGGTTGTAAAACTGGAACACCAGCCCGATATGGTGTGCGCGCCAGCCCGCCAGCTCGCGCTCCTTCATGCGGGTGATCTCGTCGCCGCCGACCGCCACTCGTCCGGTAGTCGCGTGATCGATTCCCGCGATCAGGTTGAGCATCGTGGTCTTGCCCGATCCCGACGGCCCCATGATCGCCACGAAGCGTCCGGCCGGGATCTGCACGGTCACGTCGTCGAGCGCGCGGACCTCGAACTCGTCGCGCTTGTAGATTCGGGTCACGTGCTCGAAGTCAATTGCGTACTTTTCTTCCATTTCGTTCCGCCTTTTGAACCCGATGCCGGTTCACTTTGCGCGCGCAGCGGTGCGGGCCGCGGCAATGCGGGATGGTTTGAGCCGCGATCTCGCGCGCCGTTTCATTTGTATTTCACGCTTCGGTTGCGAACAAAGCCTTGCCAGCACATGAGCCTTGGCGTCGATGATAGCGCGCCCCACCTCGGCCCATGGATAAGCATCAAGCCTGATGGTAGGTCGGGGCGTACTCGTTGGCAACGCAGCGATCAGCTTGCAAGCGGTCTGGAACTGGACCTTGACCGACCAGTAAAGGGACGTATTGGTCAAGGAAGTCGAGAAGCGTCGCGCGGGAGCCGATCGCGCGGCGTGATCGACCCATGCGTGCCCGTCTGGTACATCGTAATGCAAATCGCGGATGTCAGCTGAGAGGAGCGCGGCGAATTCACAATGAAAATTTCCCGTATCATCGCAATTGGTCTCGCGGTCGTATTCATTCTGGCGATCGCGCGGCTGGCGCGGCTGGAAAATCGCGGTCCGTCGCACGTATCCATCATGTTGCCAGGGCAGGAGCCGGCGACGATGTACATGCCCGGACCGGCGCGTCAGTTCTACATGCAACTCCCCAAACCGGCGGCCGAGCGACCACCGGCGGTCGTGCTGATTCACGGCTTCATGGCGGATCGCAAGCTGATGAGCGTGCTTGCGCGACGGCTCGCGGAGAACGGGTACGCGGTGCTGGCGATCGACGTTAACGGACACGGCGAGAATTCCAATCCTTTCGCTGGCGGCGTAGGCGACGTCGGCAGCCTGCGTGAGGACGTGAAGCAGGCGGTCGATTATCTTCGCAGCAGCCCGTTTGTCGATGGGTCGCGAATCGTCGTGATGGGGCATTCGATGGGCGCGGGCGCGGCGCTCGACTACGCCACGCACGATCCCAATCTCAAAGGCGCGGTGATGATCTCGGGCGGCTGGCAGCTCGGTCCGGAACGTCCGAAGAATGCGCTGTTCATTTTTGCCGAGCGCGATCCGGACATGATCCAGGACACGTCCCCTGCGCTGGCGTCGTATCTGGCGGGCGCGGCGCAAATCGAGCTGGGCAAGACCTACGGCGATTTCGCCCAGGGCAGCGCGGTCGAAGCGGTTCGAATGCCGGGGCTCGATCACATAACCATCGTCTATTCCGCGGCGGCCGCGACGACGATCGTGAAATGGCTCGATAGCACGTTTGGAACCACCAGAACCGGAGTGATCGAGGTTGCGGATGCGCGGATGGGGGCAGCGGGATTCGCGCTGTTGGTCTTTGTGATTCTGCTGGTGCCGATGGGCAGAGTCTGCGGCTCGATGGTGGCGAATTGGGCGGGCGAGCGGCCCGGACCGAGCGGATTGATCGGACTGCTGATCCTGGGCGGCGCGCTGATTGCAGCGATGCCGCTGGCGGAGTCAGACCCGGCGGCGTTTGTGCCGGTGGTGGTCGGCGATATCCAGATCTCATGGTTCGCGGTCGCAGGGTTGATCATGGTGGGCGTGCTCGCGCTGTCGCATACGCTGGATTGGTACCGCATCCGCGAGGGCGCCGGCGCCGCAATATTCGTCGCGGCGGGGGGGTTCGCTGTGGCTTACGTGTGCCAGGTGGCGATGACGGTGGCGTTCCATCACCTGTCGCTGTCGCCCGAACGGCTGATGGTCATGGCGATGGCGTGCGTGCTCCAGTTTCCGTTCTGGATGGGCTTCGAGTTGCTGGTGCGGCGCGGAGGAGCGGCGATTTCGACGGTTTGGGCCGCGCTCGGTCGCATCCTGATCGTGGTTTTGATGGTGGTGGGCGTGAGCCTGGGAATACTGCCGTTCTTCCTGATGCTGATCCTGCCGATCATCGCGCTGAATTTCGTGATGATCGAAGTATTCTCGGCGGCGGCCTACAGCGCGTCGCGCAATCTGACGCTGATCGCGATTTTCGAAACGCTATGGTTTGGGTGGCTGATCGCGGCGTCGAGCCCGATAACTTTCATGTTCTAGTTTTCGAGTAAATGGTGGATGACCGAGTCCGATGCGTACTGCTCTCCTGTCAACCTGTCAACCGGTTGACACCCATACGGCCGTTGACACTATGAGGCGGTTGACAAGCGGCGGTTGACGCCGGTGGTTGATGCGCGCGGCTCGCTTCTCGAAACGCTGTTATTTTGCGGACGAATGAGCCATCGTTGTCACTTCCAGTCTCTCTGAAATCATCGCTCACGGAGTTGGTTCGCGACCGATTGCCATTCCTGCGGCGGATAGGGGCGGAAGGCACCCGGCATCGCGCCCCATCCCGCGTAGCGGACGAGGATGGATTTTTCCGCTTCGGTTGCGTCGCGATTTTCTGTTTCGATCAGTTTGAGTGTGCGGATGGCGTCGATGTTGGTGAGGGCTTTTCCCCGGAGGCTGCCTTCGCCGATGTGGTGGGCTGAGATTATCCGGAAGTCGCGGGCGGGGGTTTCTTCTTTCTCGGTTTCGAGGCCGCGAACCATGGGCCCGGCCCCAGGGGGAGGAAACCGATTTACCAACCCTCGAGGATCTTTCTGTTAACCAGATCGGGGATGACAGGAGTGACCGAGAACTGGAGGTTCCATTTCTGGCCGAAGACGTCAGGACGAACCGGCATGTACTGAGGTTGAACCGCAAGTTTCACGGGGAGCGGACCGATTTTGATTACCTTGCTGACACTCAGGCCGATCGGGAACGTTACCTTGTTCGCGTTGTTCGTGTACCAATTGACCAGCATGTTCGGCGACGTGCCTATGCCCCAACCACCGCCCGGCAGATAGACGAAGAAGTATTGAAGGTTCATTTGGCTTATAGTCTGCGAGCCATTGCCGCCGACCGAAAACCACTGTTGCGGAAATACTCCCGCCAGCCACTTATCACCGAGGTAGCCGAATACGCCAGCCGGTCCCAGCTGCCACTTGTTCTGTCCCAGCCTCGAATTGCTCGCGGTAGGCAAGATAAAACTGGGACCTGCGCCCAGCAGCCAAGGGCCGGCAAGCTTCGGACTCGGCGAAAGCACCGACCCGACTATTGTGTCGCCAAAACCGGTGACGCGATGGAGATGGAGGCTCTCGTTCACATAGGGCGTGGAGTTGAACACCTGAAATACGGGCCGGGTGATCAGGTTCCAGTCATCGGTCAACGCCAGAGGCAGCACCGGCTGAAACTGCATATTTACAACGTTTCGATCCGGCTTATTCAGCCAGTAAGTGTTCTGCTGGAGTTGCAGCGCCCAGATGCTCGAAATCGGGTTAGACAGTTCTTTGTTGACCTCGTCGAGCGATTGGCTATCGGCAGCGTCCGCCGCCGCGGGAGATACAATCGTCAACGCGAGGGCGATACAAAAAAGTAACTGCACATATCTAAGCTTCATTCTGGCCATCCTTTTGCCGCTCGAGTATTTGCACACGATTGCCATCATTCGATTTGCTTGCTGGAGCATCATCGGGTTGTCTTGGGTTGCTTTCTTTTCAACATCCTATCGAGGGCGGGATTCATCGCCCTAACCAAAAGCAAGGGCGACGCTGAACATCAATTGCCGGCCCGACGGGGTGGCATGCGCGTCGAACTCTTCATAGTAGCGCAGCGAGAAGAGCCCGTACTTCGTCAGTAGATTGATTGAAGGGCCCGCCGAATAGACCTGTGCGCGCGTATCCTCCAGCGTCTTGATAACTGCGGCAGCGGTTTGGTTTTGGCTAGCGATATTTATCTGGTTGTTCGTTGTCTGCCACTGGGCGTAGCCTACCGCGCCCAAGATAAGCTGCTGGAAAATGCTGTTGTTCAAGTTGAGGGTCTTTCCCGCACCCCACTCGAACGGTACGACATCGCCGAGCGTATATTTTGCGCCCAATTGCGAAGCGTACAGCAGGTAGTGAGTATAAATGGAGAGCGACCAGGTTCGAGCGGCGTCGGCGTAGGCGATACCTCCAAGGCCAAAGGCGCCCGTCCAGTGGCCATAGCCAATGTTGAGCGCCGCTTTCGAGTTGTACGGTCCTGAAGGCGCGAAGAACCCCGAGGAGACGATGGCGTCCAGCTGGCGAAAGTGCCAGCCGAAATCTACCGGCTCCACGTAAATATCACCGATACTGCCCTTGGTTACCCCGGCGGAAGCTTGTAGCGACGGCGAGCTCCCGTGCAGACTCAGGACGGGTTCCAGGCTCGCAGCACCACTGGCATCAGCGATGGCAAACGGCACATCGACAAACAATCCATAGTTCGCGCCCAGGACCTTATAGGGCGAGGTCCAGCCAATAATGTTCTGGTCAACGAATTCGTCGAGACTGCCGCTGACATTAAGCTTGAGAGGCCCGTTACCCCCGGTCCCGAGCGGTGGTGCTGGTGACGCGAGTGATACGAAATTACTGCCTGAGGCGTGATAGTACGACCAGACGTTTGAATAGAAAATCCCTTCCGGCGCCTGCTGAGCACTCAACAAGCCGTCGGTTCCCATAAGCCAGTCGCCGTGCTGGGCGTGCGCCGGCTTCGCGAAAAGAATCAAAAACGCCAGGCAGCCTAAAGCTACGAGCACCGGTCTGAATCGCATCATTTTTTCTGCCGCAGGAATATTCACGATCCCCCAGATTCGGGTTGACGTGGCGAAGATACTCTTCTCATGTATGTCCGACAATAACACTGAGGCTGTTTCTCAAATAGTTCCCTTGATAACCAAAATGTCAGAGAAGGCAATCAGAGAGTTGTCGGGGCGGACGTGCTGGCGCATTCTTTTAGCGATTCGCGTCTGGCCTGGATCCAGAAAGGGAATTCTTCATGCTAGACGCCGAATCGTATCGTAAGGGCATCTTCAAAATCACCGCAGGTTGACTGAACCAAGCAACCGCAGAAAGGACGAACCAATGAAAATTACCGGCATCGGCGTCAAAGCATCCGCGCCCCGCAAGTTCCCCAGCGCTTCCGGAGCGATATTTCTCGCGATCCTCGCGTGTTCGCTCTTTTTCGCGAAGCCGGCGCCAGCCTGCACCAGCATCAGACTCAGAGCCAGCGACGGGAGCGTCGTGTACGCGCGCACGATGGAGTTCGCTATCGTTATGGATTCCGCCGTGATGATGGTGCCGCGCGGCTATGCGCGAACCGGTACCACACCGGAGGGCGAGAATGGGCTGAAGTGGACCTCCAAGTATGCATCGGTCGGCGTCAACAACGGTGGCGACATGCCGTTTTTGGTCGATGGCGTTAATGAGAAGGGATTGGCTATTGGCCTGCTCTATTTTCCCGGGACCGTCGGCTACATGAAGTACCACGCTGCCGAGGCCTCCAAGACCGTCGCACCCTGGGAGGTCGGTTCCTGGATTTTGGAAAATTTCGCGACGGTCGAAGAAGTCAAACAGGGCATGGGAAGCATCACAGTCCCGGCGGTCGTGGTCAAGCAGATGGACTTTGTGCCGCCGCTTCACTACGTGGTGAATGACGCCTCGGGCAAGAGCATCGCGATAGAATATGTGGAAGGAAAACTTCATGTCCACGACGACCCGCTGGGGGTGATGACCAACTCGCCATCCTTCGATTGGCAAATGACCAATCTGCGCAATTACGTAAACTTCTCAATAGTGAATGTTCCGCCGGTGAAAGTCGGCGGCATCACGCTGACCGGCTTCGGCCAAGGCACCGGGATGCTGGGGATGCCGGGCGACTTCACCCCGCCGTCGCGGTTTGTCCGAGCCGTGGCTTTCAGCGCGTCGGCGCTGCCGGCCAAGACCGGCGAAGAGGCGGTGCTCGAGGGGTTTCATATTATGAACAACTTCGACATTCCCAACGGCGTGTCCCGCCAGGGAAAGAAGGACGAGCACGGCAACATCGTCGCCGACTATACGGTTTGGACCAGCGCCGCCGATTTGAAGGCGAAGCGATACTACTTCCGGACTTACGAGAACAGCCAGATTCGTTCGGTGGACCTGATGAAAATGCCGCTCGATGCCAAGACCATCACGACCTTTTCCATGACAGCCCCGGAGGTCATCAAATCACTGAACCCCTAGGGAACCTCTGCATAAGTTGATCGATTGGTGTACAAAGGAACTGGTTGAGTGGCGGATGAGGAGGTGCGGTGATGGGTAATCAGCGGACGTTCGCTTCGGTGGCTTGGACGCAGAAAGGAAAGGTAACTCGGCGCGAGCGGTTTCTGGCCGAGATGGACGCGGTGATTCCGTGGGCGCGGCTGATTGCGCTGATCGAACCGCATTATCCCAAGGCCGGAC